>Ga0209542_10002645_pt1 | contig 39691 bp, 57 predicted proteins | sample RifCSPhighO2_01_FD_184028 | JGI IMG/M metagenome (GOLD analysis project Ga0209542, IMG submission 184028) | Soil microbial communities from Rifle, Colorado - Rifle CSP2_plank highO2_0.1 (SPAdes) (version 2) | ecosystem: Environmental > Terrestrial > Deep subsurface > Rock core/Sediment ... | reverse complement strand
ATCTTCTTCAGACTCAATCATAAGTTGTTCCTCTAGTTTTCTTCTATGCAGATTTTCAATGTTTTGAACAGTATCGAAAGGATTTATCATATATTCGATACCATCGATAACAACTGCCAATTCAGAGTTATTTCTTATTCTCAATCTGCTTAATTTATTTACTTGATTTCCGAATACAAGAACATTTTGATCATTTAAAACCACACTTAATAAACTTCTCATATTTTTAGTTGCAGGCTTTTTTTCCCGCTCGTCTGTTTTATAATATTTAGTTAATATTTGATAGATTTCACCATCTTCTTGAGACATGACTAATCTTTTATTATCTCTTTCAACAACAGGTTTTGCTCTAGATCTTACGCTTTCTTTTTTATCAAACTCTTTTGAAGCATCAGCAATTATTTTTTCTATGTTTCCATCTAGGATACCAATTTCTTTTTCTTGCCTTCCTTTTAATAATGCAGCGACATTATCTTTTGTTTCTGTAAAATAGGGAAAGACTTCATTTAATATAAAGTATAAAACCATATTATCTTTGATTATTCGATTTATCTCTTCATTTGATTTCATATTAGAATTTAACTTCCCCTTTATGTAATCTTTTTTAAAATTAAATATCTCCTGAGCATTTACATATCTATAAAAATTTTCTAAATTAAGTAACGAATCTGAAGCAATCAAGCCGAATTTTTTTTCTCCAACCTTAATAAAATTTTCACTAATATCCCTTTCTGTTAATTGATAAAGCTGATGATCAAATATGATTAAAGGCGATTTTTCAGCAAGTTCAGCGAAAAATGTTTTTGGCATTTCCATACTATTTTTTCCTCAACAATTCTTTAATATCTTCTATGTTTTCAAGTCTCTGTTCAAAAAAACCCAGCATTTCCTTTTCTTTAATTCCCAAACTATCCATCTTAGATATCCCCCACATTACAGTCTCTAACCTTTTTGCATCATATTGAGAAATTCCAACTTCTATATTTCTTCTTTGTTGTTCAATTATAATTTTTATACTTTCCTTTCCATTCCCAAACATTTTTAACTTTTCTATTATTTTCTTATCTAAGACTTCCAGCTCTTTAGATCTAAATTTAGGACGGTAGTAATCATAATCATTACGACCAAATAATACCGTGTAAGAATCATCGTATCCATAAGTAATCTTACCGACACTACCTAAGGGGATATTATTTACACCAGTTCCATGATAATAACTATTTTTTCTTGCATGACCATAAGCATCAATCATTTTGCATGTTCTGACAACATCTCCAGGCTTTAAATTTTTTTCATACCTATATATCCCACCATCATCAAAGATTTTTTCCAAATCAGAGGTAATCTTCTTAATGTGCTGAAAATAGCTTTCACGATTATCAACAATAAATTTAATTATTTTTATATCAAGAATTGATTCTAATGAATCATTAAATGATTTAGCTATATTCTGATAATTAGGTTTATTTTTCTCTATTCCCTTTAATTTATCCTGAAAATCAGAAAAAAAACTTCCAGAATCTAATTTTAATCTTAAGTAAAGTGAAGCAGCATCTATTAATGGAATCATTTGGTATCACCAAACTGTTTTAAAAAATCGTTATGTATTTGTAATATTGTATAAATAAAAATATTATCCAAAGAAATTTTATTATCATCAATATAACAATTAATATCTTGTTTGATTCCTTTATCATTAATTAAATCATGATAAACTTTAATACCAAATAAATATCTTAAATCCCTTATATTATTAACATACTTTAACTTTTCTTCAAAACCATGAATATATTGGTTAAATTTTGCAGCCGCAATCATTTGCTCTATACCAACACCCCTAAAATACATAAAGACGTCTTCACTAGATACACCATTTTCCCGCAAGTTTACAATCCTTTTTTTATGATTAATATTATCCAAATTTTTCTTATCATTTAATATATTGAAAAAATCCTGATATATATCAAATGCCATTTCCATTTTAAATTTATTAAAAGAATTATTTATATCATAATTTTCACGTCCTAAAATTTCAGAAGCTATATCCGCTAATATTAATCGGGGTATTGTATTTCCATCCTTTAAATTTAGATACCTATTTACTTCATCATAGTTTAGATTTAAGATAGTGTAATGAATAAGTAAACTTTCAGCAATATCACTTTTTAATAATTTAGCAATATCGATATGGGGACTTTTTCTTCCCATGAAGATAGAAGCTACCTTTTTTTCAATATCAAATTTAATATCAGGCAATACAAATTCTTCTAGTATAATCTCTTCCTCTAAATCTAAACTTTTCAGTAATTCATTTTCCTTTTTCTTTTTAACCAACGTAGTAACTCCGATCATACTAAAGAAGAATATAATTTATTTATCAGGTTTCTTTTCTTTATCTTTGATTAAATCATCAATTTCCCTTTTCTCTTCTTTAGATAAGTCATCCAATATTTTATCAGAATAATCTCTTAATGCAGCATCCCTTGTATTTGGATCATTAAAAGCAATCATGAATTCTAAAGTACTTCCCTCATATTTTCCTAAATAGATTTTACTTCGTATCTTTTTTAATTGACCATAATCTATTTTTATAGCCCAATAATCCAATGTTCTATCTTTAACAATGGTTTCATTGTCTTGTAATTTCCCAACTAGAGCTATACTTTCTTCTAGTGTTCTATCTTTTTCAGCAAAATTCTTTAAAACAAGACTAACCCAGACATTATATTTACTTCCCCGTTTTGGATTTATTGCATAACTTAAGGATCTTCTGCAAAAATCTATAAGATTATTATCAACACCAAGAATAATAGGAACATATTCTCCGATTACATCGCTTTTTTCTTCAGTCCTATTACTATTTACAAAATCAAGCATGAATCTAATAACCTTTTTTCTATTTTCCTTATCTTCTTTTATGTCTGCATATGCACCGTTAGTAATAAGTTCTAAAATGCTTTTCTCAAAATCAGGTTTTCTGCCATATTCATCAACATCAGCAACTCCCAAACTTTTAATACAATCTGTCAAACTTTTACCTTCAACAATCATCTTATCAACAATATCCTCAACATATCTGCTAAATCTACAGTCTGTACGTGAATAGTTATCCAAATATTCAAGTAAATCCCTTGCAAACATATTTGATAATTCCCGATAGCTTATTTTTTTTCTTGCTTCTTTCTTTGGCTTATCATATTTCTTAAATCTTTTATTCCTTGTTGGCTGTGTTCCAACTTCTGTAGGAACAAAGTCTTCATAAGTGATTGTTACCTCTCTTGTTACAGGTTTGTGTATTACGGGGAATTTAATCTTATTTTTAATCTCAGATTGAATATCTTCTAGATTAATTTCAATATCATCTGGAATTTCTACCACACTTAAAGGAATTTCTTTGCTAGATACCTTCTTTTTCTTAGTAAAAACTTCTTCTTCAATTATAGCAATCTCACTATGGGGATTATCCCCTTTATTATTAAAGACAATACTATAAGCAAACCCATATATCTTAGGTTCATTAATATCAACACGTGAAACTTTCAATATATCGTTTAAAAGTTCAAGAGCAAGTTTTCTTGGGTTATTTCCATCTAGACTTACTCCATATTTTTTTAATAATTCAATAGCTGCGTTTTCATCATTTAATAAATACTCTATAGATCCATCTGTTATTTCTTCCCCGTTTACAACTATCCTATCATCTAATAGTTTTTGTTTCGCATTTCTTTCAATCAAAGCAAATCTTCTCTGCAAACCTTTTTCAGTATTTAATGATACAGAATTTAAAACAGCAAGATGATTATTATCATCAGTCCCAGAATGAAATGTTGAGAAATTTGCATGATTATGTGTCCAACCAATTATCTGATAGTTTTTACCTCTCACTTTATTAATCTCTTTTACCTCTTGGTTTGCTCTTGCGACATTAACACCTTCTACCTGTACATGTCCACCAGATACATCTTGGTCTTGAGCTAGAATTATCTCTCTTATTATATGCTGGGAATCTTCAATATTACCAAGTAAAAATCCATACCATTCATAAGCACTTTCACCAATCTTTTCTACTTCAGGTCCGAGCAATAAAGCCTTTTCTTTTGCTTTTGGGGATATTCTTATAACAGAAGGAACAATTTCTTCTTGCGCTAATAATCCTTCCAATTCTTTACCTTCGTCGCTCATGTTAACCCCCTGTTATACATTTTTGAGTGGTAATAATTACTATATAAAGCTTTTCGTATAAGTTCTTTTATCAAGATTATTATCTTAATTATAAATTTACTAAATAAAAATATAGAACCATTTTTATAACCATTATTAAATTTCTATCTTCTAAACAGCCAGATAATTAAAATTATAATAATTAGTAAAATTAACCAAAACCAAAAATTTTTCATAAATTTCATTTTAATGCTAACTTAACATCAGCAGCTTTTACTGTTTTTCTTCCCGAATGTACAGAAAGTTTAGCAGCCTTATTTGCTATTTCATCTGCTTTCTCTTCTAATGCTTCTCTTAAAGCAGTCTTTGCATCTTCACTCACTCTTGAAGCTCCGCCTTTTTTTAACAGCTTTTCCATTGCAGCTAAAGGTAAAATTCCTTCTCTCATTTATTTGCCTCCAAATTTTTCTTATTTAGTTAAAAGAAGCCTGAATATTTAAATTTTGGCATTTTAGGCAATAGAAAGATTTATAAATAGTTTAACCACTAAAAAGAAGTAAAATGGCAGATTATGAAAAATTAGAAAAGAAATTAGCAGCTTTAGAAAGAGAAGTTAGAGCACTTAAAGCACTTAAATCAGAAATAAAAAAATTACAAAGAGATAGTTTAGTAAATCAACCATTTATAAGAAATAATCAAATTGTTACAATCCAACCACCAATACGTTTCAGCTCCAGATTAGATATGGGAAGTACAAGAATAATAATACCAGAAAGCGAACGTAGTAAGATAAGAGTAGGAAATTACTATTACATTGGCTTAAAAACAGAAAGTCCAGAAGATATTTTAAACAGAAAACCATCAAGAGTAGATAGCAGATACAGACTTTCAGTGGGAAAAAATGTAGCTTCTAGATTGGAATTAGATTATGAAAAAGATCACCCATTTATTATTCCAGGGTATAGAAAAAGATAACTTTATAAACATCTAATTTTCCTAAAATATTCCCTACAGATTATTGGTACATTCCATTTAGTTAGTCAGCCGAATTCTGAGAATAAGTTATCAATAACTTTATAAACAACTACAAAGCGCAATTACTTTAGAAAAATGCCACACGGAACACACCCAAGATCAGGAAGCTTGCAAGTTTGGCCTAGAAAGAAGGCTAAAAGGATTTATCCAAAAGTTAATCCTTATACATTAAATTCCTCTTCTAAACTCTTATCATTTGCTGGCTACAAAGTTGGCATGACACATGCTCTTTATCTTGATTCAAATCCTACTTCACCTACAAAAAATGAACAAGTTGTTTCTTCTGTTACAATTGTCGAATGTCCACCATTAAAAGTTTTCGGCATTAGATTTTATCGAAAAGATCCTAATTATGGAAGTTCTGTATTGTATGAAAAGATTTCATCTAAACTGGATAAAGAATTAATAAGAAAAATTAATATTCCTAAAAAGTTTAATGAAAAAAATATAGATGAAATATTAAATAAATCATCTGAAGTTAGATTATTAGTTCACACTCAACCTAAATTAACAACAATAGGAAAGAAAGTTCCTGAAATTTTTGAAGTTGCTATTGCAAAAGAAGATGCTAAAGCCCAATATGAACATGCCTCTTCATTATTTGAAAAAGAAATTAATATTATAGATGTTTTCAAAGAAGGACAATTTATCGATGTTCATGCTGTTACAAAAGGAAAAGGTTTTCAAGGAACAGTAAAAAGATTTGGAGTCAAGCTTAAAGATCATAAATCAGAAAAAAAGAAACGTTCAGTAGGTAATCTTGGTCCAATAAGACCAAGTAAAGTTTTATTTACCGTCCCACAAACAGGTCAAATGGGTTATCATACGAGAACAGATTTAAATAAATTAATATTAAAAATTTCCAGCAATCCAAAAGAACTTGAAACAAAACAAGGTTATAGACATTATGGATTAATAAAAAATGATTTTATTTTAATTAAAGGTTCAATTCCAGGCCCAAATAAAAGATTAATCAGATTTACAGAGGCTAGAAGAAATAAAAAACAAAGACCATTACAATTAAGTTTTATTAGAACATGAAAGCAGACGTATTCAGTATAGCAGGGGAAAAAGTAAAGACAATAGATTTACCTAATCATTTTTCTGAAGAAATAAGGCCTGATGTTATTAGAAAATCAGCTTTATCAGTAAGAAATTCTTTAAGACAACCATATGGTGCTTATGAAAGAGCCGGTAAAAGATATAAAGCGAAATTATCAAGGAGAAGAAGAGATTACAAAACAAGTTACGGTCATGGAATGGCAAGAGTTCCAAGAAAAACAGTTTGGCACCGTGGAAGACAATTCGGATGGGTAGGAGCAGAAGCCCCAGGAACGACTGGAGGTAGAAGAGCTCATCCACCAAAACCAGGAAGAGATTGGGATCAAAAAGTAAATAAAAAAGAAAGAAAAAAAGCAATTCGTTCAGCAATATCAGCTTCTATTAACAAAGAATTATTATTAAAAAACGGATTTTCATATTCAAATTCTCTTCCAATTATTATAGATGGTTTAGAAAACATAAATAAAACAAAAGATTTACTAAACTTATTTAAAAAAATAGGATTAGAAAAAGATTTGCAAAGATTAGAAAGAACAGTTCGTCCAGGAAGAGGAAAATCTAGAGGAAGACCATATAAATCAAAAGTCGGTCCATTAGTTATTGTTTCTAAAGAAAGCAAAACAATTGACAATCTAGAAGGATTTAATTCATGTTTAGTAAATAATCTTAATTCATTATTACTTGCTCCATCTTTAATTCCTGGAAGATTAACAATATGGAGTTTAGATTCAATAAATAAGTTAGAAAAAGAAAAATTATTCGCAAACGAGAAGGTAAAGAAGTAAAATGGATCCATATGCAATAATAAAATATCCATTGGCAACTGAAAAATCAGTTAGGGTAATGGAAGCTGAAAACAAATTGATATTCATAGTAGATTTAAAAGCAAATAAAAATCAAATAAAAAAAGCAGTCGAAGAAATGTTTAAAGTAAAAGTATTAAAGGTTAACACAGAAACAACATCAAAAGGATTAAAGAAAGCTTATGTTAAACTTTCAATAGAAACTCCTGCATTGGATGTTGCAACACAACTAGGATTAATGTAAAATGGGAAAAAGAATAATATCACAAAGGCGAGGACGTGGAACTACTACTTACAGATCTCCTAGTCATAGATATGTAGGAAAAGCATCATATCGCGTTTATGATAACCAAGAAAAACTTAAATCAATAAATGGTAAAATAACAGACATCGTACATTGTGCGGGTCACTCAGCTCCACTAATTGAAATAACATATGAAGATGGAACTAAAGCATTGACAATAGCGCCCGAAGGAGTTTATGTTAACAAAGAAGTTCAATCAGGTAATCAAGCACAATCTGCAATAGGAAATATATTGCAATTAAGAGATATTCCAATAGGAACTAAGGTATTTAACATAGAAAAGAGTCCTGGTGATGGCGGAAAATTTATAAGAAGTGCTGGAACAACAGCAACAGTTATAGAAAGAACAGAGAAAGGTATTGTTGTAATGCTTCCATCAAAAAAATTAAAAGAATTTAATTTTGAATGTCGAGCAACAATCGGAATCTCAGCCGCTTCCGGAAAAGGAGAAAAGCCATTTGTCAAAGCAGGTAATAGATTCCATGCAATGGCAGCAAAAAATAAACTTTATCCTCAAACTTCAGGAGTAGCAATGAATGCAGTAGATCATCCATTCGGTTCTGGTCGTGGACGTCATATTGGTAAACCAAAAAATCCTTCAAGATTTGCTCCACCTGGAAGAAAAGTAGGTTCAATAAGAGCAAGAAGGATGGGTAAGAAGTAAAATGGTAAAAAAAGAATTTACATATCGTGGAAAAACAATGCAAGAATTATCTAAAATGGAAATAAAAGAAATAACTTTATTATTACCTGCAAGAGCAAGACGTTCCTTAAAACACGGATTAACAGATCAGCAAAAAATATTGCTCGAAAGAATTAAAAAATTCAAATTAGGAAAAATAAAGAAAACAATCAAAACCCAAGTAAGGGACATGGTAATTTTACCAGAAATGGTTGGTGTCAATATTCTAGTTCATAGGGGCAAAGAATTCATGCCAGTTAATATTACAGAAGAAATGATAGGTCATTATCTCGGAGAATTCACATACAATAGAAAGAGAGTACAGCACTCTGCTCCAGGAATAGGAGCTACAAGATCAAGCGCTGCAGCATCAGTAAAGTAAAATGGTAAATAAACAACAAACCACATCTAAAGAACATTTTGCTAGTGTTAAATCTTTTAATTTGCCGATATCATCAAAGTTTGCTATGGAGATAGCAAGTAATTTAAGAAATAAAGATCTTAAATCAGCAAAAAGAATATTACAAGATTCAATATCGCTAAAACGTGCAATTAAATTTAAAAAATTCACAATGGATTTAGCACATAAAGCAGGAATGGCAGCTGGAAGATATGCAGTAGATGCTTGCAAGCAAGTATTAGAATTACTTGACTCTGTTGAAGCTAATGCAGAATTTAAAGGATTAGATGTTAATAATTTAATAATAACAAAAATAGTTGCAAACAAAGGGCCAAAAGCCTGGCATTATGGAAGAAAAAGAAGAAGAAAATCAAAACGAGCACATTTAGAAATAATTGTAGAAGAAAAACAAAAGGAAAAACAAGATGATAGAAAGACAATTCCTAACAAGAAAAATTAAAGAATTTCAAATTGAAGAATTTATGTCTTCAGTTTTAGATAAAGCAGGATATTCCCATACTGAAATACAAAGAACACCACTAGGAGAAAAAGTAATAATATTCACATCTCGCCCAGGATTAATTGTGGGTAAAAAAGGAGCAAACATCAAAGACCTAACAGAAGTATTGAAGAAAAAATTCCAATTAGAAAATCCACAGATAGAAGTAGCAGAAATAGAAAACCCCAATCTAAATCCAAGATCTGTAGCAAGGCATATAATTCATACCTTCGAAAGATTTGGACCTAAACGTTTTAAGTCAATTGGATATAAAACATTACAAGATATAATAGACTCGGGAGCTCTTGGAGCAGAGATAGTAATCTCTGGTAGAGGAGTTCCATCTTCTAGGGCAAAATCCTGGCGTTTCAAAGCAGGATATCTTAAAAAATCTGGCGACATAGCAGAAAGTTTCGTAAAAAAAGGTTATGCAACCGCACATTTAAAATCAGGAGCAATAGGTGTTAAGGTAATGATACTAACTCCAGACATACAACTTCCAGATAAAATAAAGATATATGCTGTCGGTGAAGCTAAACAAGAAGTTAAACCACAAGTAAAAGAAGAAAAGAAAGAAGCTCATCATAAAGAGAAACAAGAAGCAAAAAAAGAAAAGAAACCAAGAAAAAAATCACAGAAGAAGGAGAAAGATGGCGATAATAAAAAAAAGTGAATTTAAACAAATGAATGAGAGTACTGCAAGAGAAAAAATGAATGATTTGAAGAAGGAATTAATAAAAATTAATGCACAAATAGCAATGGGAACATTGCCCCAATCACCTGGAAGAATAAAAGAAATAAAAAGAACAGTTACAAAATTAAACATGATATTAAATAAAAAAACCAAGGAGGAGAAAAAGACAGTATGATTGATGTATGCCCAACCTGTGGGCTCAACAAACAACTTTGTGTCTGTGAGACAATAGCAAAGGAAGGACAACGAATAAAAGTAAGAATGGTAAAAAGAAGATTCGGTAAAATGATAACATTGATCGAAGGATTGGATGCAAGTATAGATGTGAAAGAAATTGCAAAGAGCTTAAAATCAAAACTTGCATGTGGTGGAACAGTAAAATCAAAAATAATCGAACTTCAAGGAGACCATGTACAAAAAGCAAAAGAAGAACTAGTGAAGCTGGGATTTAAAACAGATACAATAGAAACAATATAAAATGCAGGATTTAAAAGATATTGTAAGGCACGAGTTAATTGGCCTGGAAATAGAGGTAATTAACTCAAAAAACAGTTCATTGAAAGGAATCAAAGGAAAAATAATAGAAGAAACAAAAAACACATTGAGAATAAAAACAAACAACAAAATCAAAATGATACACAAAAACCAAGTAAAATTAAAGATGGGTTTTAGAAAAAAAGAGATTATTATAGATGGGTCTTTATTTATTGGCAAACCAGAGGATAGAATTAAAAAATGAAATCAAAAATAGATATAGGATTAGATGTAATGTTACCATCAAGAATATGTGATGATAAAAAATGTCCTTTCCATGGGAACCTTAAGCCTAGGGGGAGAATATTCACCGGAATAATAAAATCTAAAGATCCGAATAGAACAGCCACGGTATATTGGAAAAGATTATTATATCTTAAAAAATATGAACGTTATGAAAAAAAGAATACAAAAATAAAAGTTCACAATCCTTCATGCATTAATGCATCTATTGGAGATACTGTAAAAATAATGGAAACAAGACCAATAAGTAAAACAAAAAAATTTGTTATAATAGAAAATGAAAGCACTAAGAGCTAAAATAACTAGGGGATTACAAAGAAGATCAAAGATAGAAACTTGCGATAATTCGGGAGCTAAAATAATTCAAATAATTGCAACAAAAGGAGTCAAATCTGTAAAAGGTAGAAATCCAGGAGCAGCAATAGCCGATTTAATAATTGCAGCAGTAGTCAAAGGTTCTCCTGAAATGAGAAAACAAGTGGTATTTGCCGTTGTAGTAAGACAAAAAAAGGAATATATGCGAGCAGATGGCACAAGAATAAAATTTGAAGACAATTCAGCAGTTGTTTTAAAAGATGATAAAGGTAATCCAAAAGGAACCATATTCAAGGGACCAATTGCCAGAGAGGCAGCTGAACGTTGGCCAGGAATAGCAAAAATAGCTAGCATAGTAGTATAAAATGAAAACAAAATTCTCAAAGCATTGGAAATCAAGTAAACAAATAAGAAAACAGCGCAAATATAGATTTAATGCTCCTAAACATATACAAAAGAGATTTTTAGCATCAATGTTATCAAAAGAATTAAAAAAGAAATATAACAAAAATGCAATTGTCTTAAAAAAAGGAGATATGGTAAAGATAATGCGTGGAGAAAATAGAAAGAAAACCGGAAAAGTTTCAAAAGTGAACATGAAAAAATCGAAAGCATATATAGAAGGAATAACAAATGTAAAGAAGGATGGCTCAAAAATTCAAATTCCAATTCACACATCCAATTTGATGATTACTGAGTTAAATCTAGAAGATAAATTTAGAAGAAAATCATTGGAGAGAAAATAGAATGGGTAAAAATCACTTACACAGAATATCTGCACCGAAAAGATGGGCAATTCATCGTAAAGAGTTAAAATTTATTACTCGCCCAAAACCAGGAACAACAAAATTAGAGAATTCAATAAGTTTAAATTCATTGTTAAAAGAAATGCTTAATCATGCAAAAACATCTAGAGAAGTAAAACAGATATTAAATTCGGGAAAAATCCAGATAAACAAAAAAATTAGAAAAGATCCAAAATTTTCTATTGGTCTATTTGATACGATTTCGATAGATGATTTAAAAGAATATTATAGAATTTTGATTAATCAAAAAGGTAAATTAACAGTTAAAAAGATAAGTAAAGAAGAATCTAACATTAAACCATTAAAAGTTATGAACAAGACAATTCTTAACGGGAATAAACTACAATTAAATCTTTCTAACGGGCACAATATTATGACAGACAAAAAAGATATTGAAGTTTCTGATACTATAATATTCAATTTAGAGAAGAACAAAATAGAACAAGTCATAAAATTAGAAAAAGGAGCTATAATTTATTTAATCAATGGAAATAAGATTGGCCATGTCGGAAATTTACAAAATATAAAGGGGTTTAGAGGAATGCAAGACACCATGATTTCATTTATGATTGACAAAGATAAATTTGAAACATTAAAAGAATATGCAATAGCCATAGGTAAAGATAAACCATTTATTTTGATAGAAAATGGGGAATAACCAAATGAGGAGTATAAAAATAACAAAGGTAACGCTTAACATAGGCGTAGGAAAACCGGGAGATCAATTAGATAAATCTATAAAATTATTGCAAAAAATTTCAAATAAAAAACCAGTTACTACAAAAACCTTAAAGAGAATTCCCACATGGGGATTGAGACCAAACTTACAGATAGGAACCAAAGTTACTTTAAGGGGCGCAGAAGCAGAGCAACTTCTATTAAGGTTATTACAAGCTGTTGAAAATAAGTTAAAACCAGCATCATTTGACAGTTTTGGAAATTTTGCTTTTGGGATTCATGAATATATAGATATTCCTGGTGTAGAATACGATGTTGATATAGGAATCATAGGACTTGAAGTTGCAGTTACATTAGAACGTCCAGGATTTAGAATTAAGCGGAGAAGATTACTACGAAGAAGAATTCCAATGAGACATAGAATCACAAGAGAAGAAGCTATAGATTTTATAAGAAGTAAGTTTAATACAAAAATAGGAGAAGAAGAATAATATGACATCAAGCAGTTATAAAAAAGCTTTCAAGCAGTTAAAGCATAAAAGAACAAAATTGACTAAATATATCAAGCATAATACTCCTAAGAAAAGAAATTTTGGAATCGGTTCCAGAAAATGTAAAAGATGTGGAAGATATGGGGGACATATACAAAAATATGGGTTGAATCTTTGTAGAACATGCTTTAGAGAAGTAGCTAAAGATATCGGATTCAAAAAATATGAATGAGGTAAAAAATGACACTTAATGATATAATATCAAATGCATTGTCAAACATATTGAACAGTGAAAAACTCGGAAAAGCAAATTGCATATTAGTTCCATCATCAAAAAACCTTATAGTAATATTGGAATTAATGAAAAGAACAAATTACATAAAAGATTTTAAAAATATAAAAACAAGCGGTGGAGAATCTATAGAGGTAACGCTAAACGGTGGAATCAATAAATGTGGATCAATAAAACCAAGATTTTCAGTAACAAAAAACGAATATGAAAAGTTTGAAAAAAGATTTTTACCCGCTAAGAATTTTGGAATATTAATAATATCAACTTCAAAAGGGGTTATGACACATTATGAAGCACAAGAGAAAGGATTAGGCGGACGTTTAATCGCCTACTGCTATTAAAATGACAGAAAAGAAAAAAATCACAGAAAGTATAGAAATCCCTAATGAAATAACATTATCTATGGATGGACACTTGATAAAGGTATCTGGCCCAAAAGGGGAAGTGTCTAGGAAATTTGCCCACCCAAATATTAAAATTGATCTAAAAGATAAAATATTAACAATAGAATCAATCAAAAAGCACAGTAAAAATGAAAAAAGATTTTTGATGAGTTTTTCATCACACATAAAAAACATGATAAAAGGAGTAGCAGAAGGTTTTATCTATAAATTGAAGATTTGCGCAGGTCATTTTCCTATGAATGTAACAATAGAAGGTAATAATGTTATTATAAAAAATTTTTTAGGAGAAAAAATTCCAAGAAAATCTAAAATTGCTCCAGGGGTTAAAGCACAAGTAAAAGGAGATGAGATTATTATAGAATCTTGCAATCTAGAGTCAGCTGGACAAACTGCTTCGAACATAGAACAAGCCACAAGGGTAAAAGCAAGAGATAGAAGAATATTCATGGATGGTATTTGGATAACATCTAAACCAGAATAAAATGACAACAGCATTAGAAAAAAGGAAAATATTGAAGAAAAGAAAACCGAGACATTTTATTAGAACGGATACTAATAAATATAACTTTAAAGCAAGATACAGAAGGCCTCGTGGAATGCACAACAAATTGAGGTTAAGACATGCTGGTCATCAAAAAAGACCATCTCCAGGATATGGTAGTCCTAAAGAAGCAAAATACCTTCATCCATCAGGATACACTCAAATATTGATTTTAAATATAAAACAGCTAGATAAAATAAATCCAAAAACAGACGGAATACTAGTTGCGGGCAATGTAGGATTAAAAAACAAATTAGAGATATTAGAAGCAGCTAAAAAATTAAATATTCATGTATTAAATATAAAAGACATAGACGCATTTATGAATTTAGAAAAAGATAAATTAACAAAGAAAAAACAAGAAAAATTAAAAATTAAAGACAAAAAAATAAAATCTAAAGAGGAATCAATTAAAAAAGCAGAGGAAAAGCAAAAAAAAGAAGAAGAAAAACCTAAAACAAAAGAAGAAAAACATAAACATGAAATAATAACTCCAAAAAGTTCAGAAGAGGTTCAAAAACAATGATATTAAAATCACAGAAAAGGATAGCAGCACAAGTTCTTAAAGTTGGAATAAACAAAGTTTGGCTAGATCCAGAAAGAATAGATGATATAAAAGAAGCAATAACAAAAGCCGATATCCGTTCTTTAATAAAATCAGGAGTAATAAAAGCCCATAAATTAAAAACAAATTCAAGAGCAAGATTTAGAAAGAGATTAGAACAAAAAAGAAAAGGAAGAAGCCATGGTTTAGGTTCAAGAAAAGGAACAAAAAATGCAAGATTATCATCTAAAAGAGAATGGATAAATAAGATTAGGGTTCAAAGAGAATTAATAAAAACCTTGTCGGATAAGGGATTAATATCACATGAATCATATTATAAATTACGTAGCAAATCTAAGGGTGGTTTTTTCAGAAACAAACGTCACCTTCAACTTTACTTAACTGAAAATAATCTTATAATAAAAAATGGCAATAAATAGAAAATACACAACAAAGTTCAAAAGAACAATTAGAGGAAGAACTAATTACCGAGCTAGACTTAAATTAGTTTTATCTAAATTTCCTAGGATTACAGTTCGTTCACATTTAAACAATATTTTGATTCAATTAATTCAGTTCAACCCAGATGGAGATAAAATACTTGTTTCAACACATTCCAAAGAATTAACAAGCTATGGATGGAAATATCATCGTGGAAACATACCATCTGCTTATCTTACAGGATTATTATTTGGAAAAAAGATGTTGTCTATTAATATAAAAGAAGCAGTTTTAGATATAGGAATGTCTCCTGCAACTAAAGGATCAAGACCATTTGCCGCACTTAAAGGAATATTAGATGCAGGAATAAAAGTTCCACATTCAAAAGAGATTTTGCCATCGGAAGATGCAGTAAAAGGAAAAAACATAGCAGAGTACGCAAAGATAGCTCCAAAAGATTCAAAACAATTTTCTTATCATATAAAGAATAATATTCCATTAGAACAAATTTCAAATAATATAGAAAAAACTAAAGAATTAATACTCAAAAGCGAGGTAACTAAACGTGGTAACTAAAGAAGACAAAATAGAAGAGATAATTGTTGAAGAACTTCCACCAGCAGAAGTAGTTTTAGCAGAAATTAAAAAATCTAGAGTAGAAAAAGAATCCTGGCAGCCAAAGACTGAATTAGGGAAAAAGGTAAAATCAGGAGAAATAACAGACATAGATGAAATTTTAGACAAAGGTTATAGGATAATGGAAGCTGAAATTGTTGACATTCTTGTTCAAAATTTAGAAACAGATTTATTCTCAGTGGGTCAATCAAAAGGAAAGTTTGGTGGCGGAAAAAGAAGCATCTGGAAACAAACCCAAAAGAAAACAAAAGAAGGAAATAAACCAAAGTTTGCAACCATGGCTTTAGTGGGAGATAAAGATGGCCATGTAGGTATTGGTTATGGAAAAGCAAAAGAAACAGTTCCTGCAAGAGAAAAAGCAATAAGAGCTGCAAAGTTGAATATAATAAAAATCAGAAGAGGTTGCGGATCATGGGCATGTTCTTGCGCAACCCCACATTCAATTCCATTCAAGGTTACAGGTAAAACAGGATCAACAATAGTTAACTATCTTCCAGCACCAAAAGGTACACACCTTGCTGTAGAAAAAGAAGTAAGAAAACTAATGGAGTTTGCAGGAATTAAAGATTTATATTCAAAATCAAGAGGACAAACAAGAACAAAAATCAATTTATTAGATGCTGCATTTAAAGCATTAAAAAGTTTATCTTCAACAAAAATACAACATGATTATATTAAAAAATCAGGATTATTGGAAGGATCACACAAATGAATAAAGTAAGAATTGCAGTAGTATTAGTGAAAGGAGAAATAAGGGTAAAATATCAAGTTAAACAAACTTTAGCTATGTTTCACTTATATAGAAGAAATAATTGTTCAATTGTAGATTTAACTCCCGTGACAGTAGGAATGTTAGCAAAAGTTAAAGATATGGTTACTTGGGGAGAGATAGACAAAGAAACATTTAAACTTTTACTAGAGAAACGCGGAAAACTTCCAGGCCATAAACCATTAACCTCAGATTATTTAAAAGAAAAAATAAAATCAGATTTTGATTCATTTGCTCAAGATTTTATGTCATTTAAAAAAGAACTTAAAGATATTCCCGGATTAAAAAAGTTTTTCAGATTAAATCCACCAGCTCACGGTTTTGATAGAAAAGGAATTAAAGTTCCATATTCATTAGGTGGTGCTCTAGGTTATAGAAAGGAGAAAATTAATGATTTAGTTAAAAGGATGATTTAAATGAAATTCAAAAGAAAAAAATCACACAGAATGCGAGCCCAGACAACTCATGGTTGGGGAGCTAAGAAAAAACATAGAGGATCAGGTAATCGTGGCGGTTTTGGAATGGCTGGATCAGGAAAAAGAGCAGACCAAAAAAAACCAACAATACTAAAATTATATGGTTCAAGTTATTTTGGTAAAAAGGGATTTAAACTTCCAGCGAAAGTAGTCCATAAATTAGATACAATAAACTTATATGAGATAGAAGAAAAAGTGGATATTCTAGGAAAAAAAGAAAATGATACTTATGTTATTGACATTAAAGATAAAAAAGTTCTTGGTACAGGAAGATTAACAAAAAAAGTTAAGATTACTTGTGCAGCTTTCTCTAAAAATGCAGAAGCAAAAATTAAGAAATTAGGCGGAGAGATAATATGCCCTTAAAAGACATTATATATAATCTTCCAGAAGTCAGACCTCCGTTGCAAAAAAAACTTTCTTTTAATGAAAAGCTTAAATGGACATTATTAATGTTAGTTGCATTTTTCATTTTATCTGTAATTCCGCTATTTGGTTTGGGAACAAATTCACTATCACAATTTCAACAATTATCCATTATTTTAGGAGCTAATTTTGGTTCTATAATGTCTTTGGGTATTGGACCAATAGTTACTGCTTCTATAGTATTACAGTTATTAACTGGATCTGGAATATTAAAGATAGATTTATCTTCTCATGATGGGAAAAGATTATTTCAAGGTTTACAAAAAATATTAGCATTATTCTTCACATTATTTGAAGCTTCAATCTATGTGTTTATGGGTGGATTAGCTCCCGCAACAGGAGTTTCACCATTTATATTAATAGCACAATTATTTTTGGGTGGTTTGCTTGTAATTTATATGGACGAAGTAGTAAGCAAATGGGGTTTCGGTTCAGGAATTTCATTATTTATTGCTGCAGGAGTTTCATCTCAGATATTTATCAGAGCGTTTTCTCCATTAACAACAACAGGGCAATGGGCCTTTGGTTCTGGTCAACCACCTGTAGGAGCAATTTTATCATTCTTCACATCGTTAGCTAACCAAGATCCAACAGGCGCAGCTGTTGCAATAGCTGGAGTTATAACTACAATTGTCGTATTTGTTGTAGCAGTTTATGTTCAGGCAATGAAAGTAGAAATTCCACTATCCTTTGGAAGAATTAGGGGACATGGAATAAGATGGCCATTAAAGTTTATTTACACAAGCAATATTCCAGTCATATTAATAGCCGCTTTATTGGCAAATTTCCAATTATGGGCTCGTTTACTTGAACAATGGGGTAAACCCTTCCTTGGGACATATGCTGGAAATTCTCCTGCTACCGGGTTTGTTTTATGGATAACACCCCCAAACATTATAGGAAGTTTAATTCAAGGTTCATTTTCATTTAATATGTTAGCTCACGCTTTGTTTTATGCAGTTGTTTTAATTATAGGAGCTATAATATTCTCGATATTCTGGGTACAAACATCGGGAATGGATGCTAGATCCCAAGCCAAACAAATGATGTCTTCTGGTTTAACAATTCCCGGATTTAGAAGAGATGAAAGAGTATTAGAAAAATTACTCAGTCGTTATATATTTCCATTAACAGTAATGGGAGCTATCGCAGTAGGAATAATAGCAGCAATAGCAGACCTAATGGGAGCTTTAACCAACGGAACAGGAATATTATTAGCCGTCATGATAATTTATAATTTATATGAAACCATAGCACAACAGCATATGATGGATATGCACCCTGCTTTAAGAAAGATGATGGAGCACTAAAATGACATTTATAGAAGATCAACCAATAATATTTATCACCTTAGTATCATTAGGTTTAACATTAATAGTTACTTTAATCTATAAATTTACCACAAATCAAACAGTAATAAAAGCATCTAAAGAAGAGATGAAAAGAATTAGAGAAGAGCTTAAAGCAAACAAAGGCAACAATGAAAAATTAATGGAATTAAATAAACGTTCTCTAGAATTGTCAATGGAACAAATGAAACATTCATTTAAACCTATGATAATAACATTTCTTCCTGTAATCTTAGTATTTGCTTGGATGAGAAAATATTTTTCAGATTCGAAAGTTATATTAAACTTTGGATTCAACATTCCAAAAATGGGAGATAACACCGGATTAGGCTGGATAGGAATATATATCCTTACATCATTAGTCTTTAGTTTTATATTAAGGAAATTATTAAAGGTAGAATAAAATGAGACCATCAAAACAAAAATCAAGAACATTAAGAAGGATTAAGGTAAAAACACCTGGCGGCAAAGTAGTTATGCATTACAAAGCAAGAATGCCAAAAGGTCAAAAATGTGCAAATTGTAAAAAGACATTACAAGGAATTCCAAGACTGAATACTGCAAAGTTTAGAAATTTGCCATCTTCAAGCAAGAAAGCTAAACGTCCATTTGCAAATTTATGTTCATCTTGTATGCGTTTAAAAATTAAGGAGTTAGCAAGAAAATGATATTTGACATTGGAAGAGTTTGTATAAAATTAGCAGGAAGAGACGCAAATAATTATGCGGTTGTTGTAGATGTAATTGATAACAATTTCGTTTTAATAGACGGCAATGTAAGAAGAAGAAAATGCAATATTAATCATCTTGAACCATTAGATATCATACTAAAGATAGATAAAAAAGATTCTACTGAAAATGTTAAGAAAGCTTTAAAAGAAGCCAATCTGAAAGTTAAAGAAAAAAAACCTAAAAAAATAAAAGTTGTAAAAGAACAAAAAAATGTCAAAACAAGAAAAAAAGCCAAGTAAAGATGTTCAGAAGCAATATATGGAATTTCAAATTCTTAATCAACAGCTTCAACAACTTCAACAGCAAGCTGGAATGATAGAAAATCAGATAATTGAACTAAGAAAGCTTAATGATAATCTTGATTCTATAAAACAGTTAAAAGGAAATAACGAATTATTAGTGCCGATGGGCGCTGGAATATTCATGAAGGCCCAGCTGAAAGATAACAATGAATTATTGATTAATGTTGGATCAGATGTCATTGTTAAAAAAACATTTCTAGAATCAAAAGAAATGCTAGAATCTCAATTAAACGAGCTTGAATCAATAATGGAAAATGCCAATGAACAAGTTTCAGAGCTCGCTACACAACTAGAATTAAGAAGTCAAGCATTACAAGATATCGAGAATTCACTTCAATAATCTTTTTAAACTTTTGTTTACATATTCTATTCATGGATCAAATAACTTTATTAAAATATTATTCAAACAAAAAGGTGCAAGAAGCTATTCTAAAAGCAGCTAAAAATAGAGAAATTGCTGTTAATTTTGGAGATAAAGGGTTTGGTAAACGTCCAGATACATTACAATATGAGAATGATATTCTGGAATTGGCAAAACAAGGCGCAACTTCTTTTCATATTTCAGAAGAGACTTGGAAAAATCCACTACATCTTAAAACAGGAATGTCAAAGAAAGAATTAGACGATTTAAGATTAGGTTGGGATTTAGTAATTGATATTGATGGAAAATCTTTCGAATTATCAAGAATTGCAGCTTTATTGATTGTTGATGCGTTAAAATTTCATGATGTAAAAAATATATCGACGAAGTTTAGTGGAAACAAGGGGTTCCATTTAGGCATTCCATTTAAAGCATTTCCAGATGAAGTCAATTCACAAAAAACAAAATATCTTTTTCCAGATGGATTAAGAGTTATTGCTTCTTATATTAGAAATATGATAAAAGATCCATTATCAGCTAAAATATTAGAACTTTATTCTCTTGAAGATTTATCAAAAGAAACAGGATTAAAAAACGAAGAATTACTTGAAAATAAAAAATTTAATCCATTTTCAGTTGTTGATATAGATACTGTTTTAATATCCTCTAGACATATGTTTCGGGCACCATTAAGTCTTCATGAAAAATCTGGATTAGTTTCACTTCCAATAAATCCTAAAGATATAGCCTATTTTAAAAGAGAAGATGCTAAAATAGAAAATGTAAATTTTGATAGTTCTTTCTTAGATGAAGATTTAGTGCAACAAAATGAAGCTAAAAGTTTGATTATTCAAGCATTTGATTGGGAACTTAAAAAACCAAAAGAGGAACAAGATTTAAATTTAAAGAAAATGAATTTTGAGGTTAATTTAACAACAATCCCAGATCAATATTTTCCACCTTGTATTAAATTAGCTTTACTTGGAACTAAAACAGACGGAAGAAAAAGAGTTTTATTTATCTTACTCAACTTTCTACGTTCATGTAATTATAGTTATGACCAAATAAAAGAAATATTAAAAGACTGGAATAATAAAAATTACTTGCCATTAAAAGAAGGTTATATTAATGCTCAAATAACTTGGCATAAAAGACAGCAAAAATTCTTGCCTCCAAATTGCCCCCATGCTTCTACAATGAAATATTATTCTGATCTAAACATTTGTTATCCAGATATGTTATGTAAAACTATTAAAAATCCAGTAAACTATTCTAGTAAGAAACAAAGGATGAATTCTAAGAAAAATAAAATTAAAGAAAAGAAAGATAAATGATTAACTACTTATAAATAGTGAACATAGAAAGCTTTATATATTAGTAAAAATGCTTATTTTTAGATAGATTAAGCAAGGTAAATAAAAATGACAATCCAAACACAAAATGATTATCAAATTGAAGGGAATTCAGCAATTCCAAAAGAATTAAAAGATTTATTTCCAATAATAGGAAATTTAACCTATAATAAACTTGGAAAAGAAGTTCTAGCAAGACATAATGAAAAATTTAAAGGAAAAAAAGGAATAGAAGATAAAACTCCATATGAAGAAGGACAGCCAATCTCATTTTCTAATGTACCAAGAGTTCTAAGTTATAATCAAATAATGAGAGAATTAACAGAGGGTAGAATAAGGGGTTTAGATATCGTAGAATTTGTTAGATATTGGGATTTAATTCCAAATAAGAGTTCAACATATGCAGATTCAGTTTCTATATCTTTATTTCCAAATGAAGGTCCAAATGAAGATTTAAGAAAAAAAGTTTTAGGTATTATAGGTAAACCAGCAACATTAGTTCCGTTATTAGTATCTGGCTTAGGAGTAGATCCAGCAGATAATAAGTATGGTTTCACATTTATTAAAACAGATTATTTAGATAAAGCAGAAGCTCCTATTTTAAAAGAAGATGGAAGAATAAGCCATGATCCTAAAAAAGGTTTTTCTAAATCTGAAGAAGGTGTTCAAATATGGACTCCAAGTGATCAATCAGGTCTCTGTAGGGCTTGTCGTTTCGGGGGCGATGGCTTGGACTTCAACTACGATAATCTGTTGGTCTCGAACGAGAACGGTCGGGTGCAAGTTATTCAAGACCCAGTAGGGTCCGAAAAAAATTTGGATGCTCTTGTAGCAAAATTCGAAGCTGAAAGAAATCAAGCACTTGAACAAGCAAGACGTTATAAAGGCGCCATAAAACTTGCAAAAACAGGCAAATTATAATTTTTCTTTTCTTTCAAATAGATAATCTTTTATAATATATTATCCTTTTATTTATATCCTAGCTTTATTACTTTGAGTTTGTTATTCCAATAACAAATAATGAATAGTAATGGCATGGATCACACGCTTACACATAAATTTCAACTTAATTTAATTGTTGTATGAAATTCAACATTAATAGTTAGTAGCTATAAAAGGTGCCTAAGAAACCCTTTCGCGAATACTAAAAATGAGGTGTTAATATAATTATGAGTAAGCTACTCTCTGTAGGGCTTATCGTAACAGGGACGATGACTTGAACTTCAACAACGATAATCTGTTGAACTCGAAATTTATTAAAAATAAACGAGATCGAGAACGGTCGAATGATCCACGCAAACTAGGATATTATAAAAATGAAATCCTATAAAAATCTTTACCCAAAACTTTGTTCTTATAAAAATTTAGAGTTAGCTTTTAAGAAGGCAAGAAAAGGAAAAAGTTCTAGATTATATGTGAAAGAATTTGAAAAAGATTTAAACAACAATTTACTAAAATTAAAAGAAGAATTAGAAACTTTCGAGTATAAACCGGCTCAATTAAAGAAATTTATAATAAGAGATCCAAAAACTAGAACTATTAATAAATCAGATTTTCCAGATAGAATAGTCCATCATGCTTTAGTTAATATTCTAGATGAGATTTACGAAAAAATATTTATATATGATTCCTATGCTAATAGGATTAACAAAGGAACATCATTAGGATTAAAAAGATTAGATAAATTCAAAAGAAAAGTAAGCAAGAACGGCAAGCTTATAAAATACGCATTAAATAATAATATGGTAAAAGGTTATTGTTTAAAGGCAGATATCAAACATTTTTTTGCTTCTGTTAATCAAGACTTATTAATCAAAGAACTTGGAAGAAAAGTAAAAGATAACAAAGTATTATGGCTTGCAAAAGTAATATTAAAAAATTTTGAAGATCAAGAAACAGGAATGCCTTTGGGGAATATGACATCACAATTCTTTTCTAACGTTTATTTAAATAGCTTTGATTATTTTATAAAACATGAATTAAAAGTAAAATACTATCTGAGGTATGTAGATGATTTTATTATCCTTCACGAAAATAAAGAGATTCTTCAAGAATATTTTGCAAAAATTAATAATTATCTAAAAGGTTTACATTTAAAACTTCATCCAGATAAATCCAAAATATTTTCTATGTATAAAGGAGTTGAATTTCTTGGATTTAAGATTTTTTACAATTACAGATTATTAAAGAATAGAAATATTAAACAATTTAATAAAAGATTAATAAAGCTTAAACAAGATCATGAATATGGAATTATCGATTTTGAACATATAATAAATAGTATTCAAGGTTGGAAGGCTTATGCAAAAATGGGAGATACTTATAACCTAAGAAAAAGCTTAATGCAAAAGATTGATGCATTATTTTACCTAGATAGCATCCTATATTTTTCAGAAAAAGGACAATAAAAAGCTTTATAAATACTACATCTAAGCTTTTAATCATGGGAAGAATTAAAACAAGATTAATCAAAAGAACAGCTTTAACTTTATATAATTCAAATAAAGACATTTTTAAGCCTAATTTTGAAGAAAACAAGAAAATAGTCCCTACTCTAGCTGATATTAAATCAAAGAAGCTAAAAAACATTATTGCAGGTTATCTTACAAGATTAGTAAGGCAAAACAAGCAGAAAACCTTCATTGAATAAATTCTATATATTAAGAACTATATTTTGCTATCACTTCTCACATTTCACATATTTCACACATGCGCGTGAGCTATATAAATGAAGTTTTTACAATGTTTTTATGCCATTCAAATATAGATATTCATTGGAAGATTATTATCAAGCAATGGAATTGCATAAAAAAGGATATGGAAGTCTAAGAATTTCTAAAATTTTAAAGTATCCAACAAGAAGCGCTATAGAAAATTGGATAAACAAAGGCAGAAAACCTTATTACTTTTCAGAAAAAAGAATTGAAGCTTGTAATTCTAAAGAAAATGTTGAAAGAATGAGAGCAATGAATAAACTAACTCAGCCAAAAGCATCAAGAATTGCAGCCGAATTAATAATAAAAAGACTTCCAGAAAGCTCTAAAATCTTGACAGAAGATCTAGGATATATTCTAGGTGTTGTTTATGGAGATGGTCATGTTTCAGTAAAACAAAGAAGGGTTATGTTAGGTGTTACAGATAAAGAATTTGCTGAAAAATTTAAAGAAACAATAGAAAGATGGAGTGGTTTTAAAGCAAGATTTTTAACTAAAATTCAAAAACCAGATATTTATATAAAAAGTAGAAAGTTAATATATCTAACCTATATAGATTCTAAAGAAGCAGCAATATTTTTAAAAAACTTTGATAGAAATATTTTATTAGATTCAACTACAAAAATAAAATCAGCATTTTTACGAGGATTTTTTGATAGTGAAGGGCATGTTTCTAATTATCCAATAAGTAAATCCAGAGTTATAAAAGGATTTAATACAAATTATGATTTAATAATATTGGTACAAAATTTACTTATATCTTTATCAATCTATCCTACAATTTATACAACAAAAACATGTGGAATAAAGAGTGGGGATATCGGAAAACCATATTATGTTTTAAGTATTTGTAAAAAGGAAAGTATTATAAATTTTTACTCCCTTATAGGTTTTAATATAAACAGAAAACAAGAGAGATTAATAAGACAGGTGGACCATATTAATATGGTCGGAGGCAACAAAAATGACACAGGGAGAAAGATCTGGGAGTGATGAGCATACAGTCTTCATTGGCTTAAAACCGTTTAACAGATGTTAGTTTCGAGCTATATTTGGACTAGTGAATTATGTCACTGGAGTTGTTATGCAGTTTACCACACAAAATGCCCCAGAAGTAATGATAAAGGCACGTGGAAAGTTTATAGCAAGAGCAGTTGATGTAGCAGAAGTTGCAAGTAAAAGATTCTTGGAAAACAATGTTGAAGTGAAAAACTTAAAGATAGATTCAGAAGAATTTGAAAACAAAGAAGGCAAAAAAGTAAGAGTAAGCACAATAGAAATAACACTTGCAAAGAAATAAGTTCATGACACTTTACTTCATAACTGGAAACAAAAATAAGTTTGAAGAAGTTAAAGCTATTTTTAAAAATGTTGATCAACTTAACATAAGTTTAATAGAAATACAAGATATTGATCCAAAAAATATTATTAAAGCAAAATTATTAGAAGCAAAAAAGCATGAAAAAGCAGAGTTCATAGTTGAAGACACATCATTATATCTAGATTGCCTTAATGGTTTACCGGGTCCATTAATTAAATGGTTTATGGAAACCATAGGAAATGAAGGAATATATAATCTAGTTAAAAAACTGGGAAATGATAAAGCAGAGGCTAAAACTATTATCAGATATTCAAAGAATAATGAAATATCTTTCTTTGAAGGTTCAATAAAAGGCAAAATTGTTCAACCAATTGCTAAATCAAATTTCGGCTGGGATCCTATTTTCCAAGCAAATGGATATTCTAAAAGTTTTGCAGAAATGGATAGAGAAGAAAAAAATGCAATAAGCATGAGAAGAATTGCTTTAAATAAGTTGAAAGATTTTTTAGATGATAATAAAAAACTTTAAATACTAACTTCTATAAATCTATTTAAAAAAAGATGGCAATATTTTTATCTGGAATACAATCTTCTTTATTATTAGATATTTCTTTAATGATAATTGTAGCTACAATAATTGCTTATTTATTCAGATTAATAAAACAACCAACAATTCCAGCTTATATTCTAACAGGAATATTACTCGGTCCTAGTATCCTAAATTTAATCAAAGATTCAGCAGATATCGCTGCATTATCTGAAATAGGAATTGCATTGTTATTATTTGTAGTAGGCTTAGAACTAGATATAAGAAAATTCAAGCAATTTGGTAAAATATCAATATTTTCAGGATTATCTCAAGTTTTATTTACTGGATTTGTAGGATTTTTAATATCGTTAGGATTAGGTTTTACAAGAATAGAATCATTATATCTTGGTTTAGGATTAGCTTTTTCAAGTACAGTTATTGTTATTAAATTATTATCAGATAAAGATCAAATTGACACGTTACATGGAAGAATAGCTATTGGAATATTAATAATTCAAGATATCATTGCCATATTATTCTTATTATTTTTATCTACACTAAATAATCAAAGTTCTCTAGGTTATCTATATTCATTAATCAAAGGTTTAATCTTAATATTTATCTTTTACTTATTTACAAGATTTATTTTTCCAATTATGTTTAGAAGATTTGCTAAATCTCAAGAAATATTATTTTTAGCATCAATATCTGCCTGTCTCTTTTTTGCTATTCTTGCATTTGGCTTAGGATTTTCTATTGCTATTGGAGCATTTTTAGCTGGGATCGCTCTTGCCTCAACTACATATGATGTAGAAATAATATCAAAGATGAAACCTTTACGAGATTTCTTTTCAACAATATTTTTTGTTTCTCTTGGAATGCAAATTACATTTTCAACAGTTAGTAATATGTTACCTCAATTGATAATTTTAAGCTTATTTGTATTAATTGGTAATCCATTACTTGCTTTAATTATAATGCGTACAACTAATTTCAAAAAAAGAACATCTTTCTTTATCGGCATGTTATTAGCGCAAGTTTCAGAGTTTGCTTTAATATTATCTGGCTTAGGTTTATCTTCTGGCCATCTATCAAAAGAAACATCATCATTAATTGTTATCATAACTGTTTTAACAATGGTAATCTCTACTTATTTAATATCAAATATGGAAAGGTTGTATAAAAAATTTGGAAAATATCTAACAATATTCGAAAAGAAAAATGCTTTAACAACATCAATTATCAGTAAAAATGTAAGATATGATATCATTGTTCTTGGAGGTAACAGAACAGGAGCTTACATAATAAAATATTTAAAAAACACAAAGAAGAAATTCCTAGTTATAGATTACAACCCCGATGTTATTCAAAGATTAGAGAATGAAAATGTTGATTGTATATATGGAGACGCTTCAGATGAAGAGATAATTAAAAGAATAAATAAAATTAGACCCTCTATGTTAATCTCTACTATGCCATCAATAGATAATAATTTAATATTATTAGAAAAAATTAAAAGAAAAAATAAAAGCATGACAATATTTTTAACAGCAAAAACAGTTCCAGATGTTATTGAATTATACAAAAAAGGAGCAGATTTTGTTATTCTTCCAGAAATACTTGCTGGACAAAAAATAGCAGATTATTTAATGCATCTTAAAAAACCTCAAATAAAGAAATGGGGCAAACATTATTATAAAAAATTATTAGAAGATAGAAAGAAAAATATTGTTTAATTTAAAATTTATTCAATAACTATGCCCCGTGCTTTAGCTATTTGATAACTTAAATCTTTTTGATATCTCATTACTCTTGATGCAGCTTCTCTAAGACTATCTGGCATTATTAAAGTTCTTCCACCAATCAGTGAATCACCATAGCTATTTTTTTCGTAACCTGGAGCTACAAATAAATTAACATTGTTATCAGTTTGTGGTGGCCATCTGATCGAATCGACTTTTCCATCCAAATCAATATCGACTAACATCAAATTTCCCCATGGATAAACTTCTGCTATAGTGCGGTCTTTATTTTTATAAAACTCTGATTTTGGTATTTTTTTTTCTGAACATCCAGTTAAACTTGCTAAACTTAATGCGGTTATTAATGTTACAGCTTTTCCTAATCTTGAGTTTGTTATTTTTTCAAACATTTTATTTCTCCTTAATTTTGATAAAATTAGTAATATTTCACTATTTATAAACCTTTCGATTTGTAACCACTTATCAGTAATGCCTCTGGCCGGATTTGAACCGGCAACCCTTGGCTCATGAAACCAATGCTATACCAGGTTAAGCTACAGAGGCTTGAAGAAAAAGGCTAAAATACCTTATAAAAAGCTTTTTATTTCGTTTACAATTTGCTTAGCTTCATCATTTTCATACTTTTTATGTGGCCAATGCTTTAATCCATCATCTTTCATTCTAGGAATAATGTGAAAATGGACATGATCAATTACTTGCCCAGCAGCTTTCTTATTATTTAATAAAAGATTAAACCCATCTGATTTAGTAGCTTTAACTATAGCTTTACTCATTTTTTGGACAAAATGCATCAATCTATCTAAATGTTTCTCATCTAAATCAAGAAATGTATCAAAATGCTCTTTTGGAACTATTAATGTATGTCCTTTATTTACTGGATTTATATCTAGAAAAGCAATAAATTCTTTATCTTCATAAATTACATCACTTTTAATCTCTTTCTTAATTATCTTACAAAATAAACAATCAGTCATTTTTATCTACCCATCTTGGCAAATATTTTACAGATTTTAATATATTATTTTTCTTAACTCCAAACTTTAAAAAATCTCTTTTACTATAATGCCCAGTTAAAACAGATACAAATCTGATCTTAGCATGTTTTGCTGTTTTAGCATCATATATACTATCTCCAACAAATATAACTTCATGTTTATTTAAATTTAATTTCTTTAATCCTTTACTAAAAGCTCTCCCATCTGGCTTGTCATATCTCAAATCTTCAGCTGCATAGATAAATTCAAACCACCATTTTGGAAAGTGAATATGGTTAAACATCATCCACATAATTTTATGGGGTTTAGAACTTATCAACCCAAGCTTATAGCATTTCCTTAACTCTCTTAAACTATGCAACGCTCCATTAAATAATTTAAATCTATGAACATTTATCCTAAATAAATAATCTAATTCATTTCTTAATCTTATCAATTTCTTTTTATTCATCCCAGGATATAATTTTTTAGAAGAAACTTTCCAAGGTATACCATACATTTTATTAATTAAATTTTTCCTAGGAGCTTTAACTTTTGAGTTTTTTGAAGCTTCTATATAAATTTTAGTAGCATTCCTACTATAATCTAAAATAGTATCGTCAACATCAAGGATTATTGCTTTTATCATCTCTTTTAAATAGAGTTCTAAAGATAACTTTATAAATCTTACTCTATCAATATTATTATGAAAAAGAGATTATCTCAGTTAGATAGAGAAATAATATATATAGATTATACTAAAGGAATAGTTGTACCAAATAAATTTACTCCAGGTTATAATCAAGATCAACCTTATTACGCATTTGTTCACCGAGATCAAAGCAAAGAATCTATACTTGCTTTAACAATAGAACCAATTACAAGAAAAACACTAATAACAACTGACCAGCAACATCCATATAATCCAAATTTCAGACATTTCCGGAGAAATGAAGAATATAAATACAAAAAAAGAAAAGTAATTCTAAACGAGCAGAATATAGATTCCGTTCTCTGGTTAAGTGAACAAATATCAAAAGCAGACAGAAACCTAAATGAAATAATTGCAGAATGTAATAGAAAACGGGTAGAATATAAATTGAAAGGTTCTTTAAGCACTTATGTTAAAATATCTCTGGAAGATCAAATATTGAATAAAACATTAACCCAAGATATTTCAAAGTAAATTTAAAGCCCAATATCAACGATTATGGTTTTACTTTCATAATCTAAAGCTCCTTCTTTTATATCATGTATTGCAAAAACTAAATCAGGTTCAGCAATTAAATCACTATTTTCATTACCATCAGGATCAATACCACTTGGAATATCTATCGCAATTTTAAATGCCTTTGATTCATTATACAAATTAACAGCATTTCTTATTGGTTCTCTTAAACTTCCCTTTACACCAGTTCCTAATACTGCATCTATTAAGAAATCAGCTTTTTTTATTAATGTTAAATCATTTTTTACATTTCCTAATATTTTAAAATAATTAGTTTTTGCTTCATCATCTAAATTATCTTTATTTCCTAAGAATATTACACTAACATCAGTATATCTTTTCAAATGTCTTGCTAAAGCAAATCCATCTCCACCATTATTTCCTTGTCCACATAGAATAACAAATTTCTTTCCTTTAGTTACAAATTTTCTAACAATTTTATCACAACAATTCTTACCAACATTCTCCATTAACTCAGAAACAGATTTTCCTTTCTCTAATTCAAGCATTCCTTTCCTGTTTATCATAAATAAAGGAAGATAAAAAAATATTTAAAGCTTACTTAGATCTCCAGCCGCGTCTTATAGCTCGAGATAAATCTTGGATTGCTTCATCGTCTAAAGTACTAGGTTTACTCTTTTTAATATTCAATTTTTCACCCCTCTTTTATTACGATAATGGAACCTTGTATTTAAATCTTTGTCACTCTATTTTTTAGCTTGTTTCCACATAATTTCGAATATTTGCCTAAATGTTGCTGCAACATGTCCATTATCTATTATAGTTACTATCGGTTTTTCTATCCAAACAACAAATGATACTTTATTTCCATATATTGTAGTTTCAGTTAATGGCTCAAAATCATGATCTAAAAATTTAAGCTTTATTATATCTACAGGGATAATTTTTTTCCAATGTCGCAATGATTTATGAAATATCATTCTAGATTTTATATTAAATGCTCTTTGTTTTGTATGAAGATTTTTCCAATAATATTCTTGAACTATTTTTTCTGATTCTTGAGGACTACCAAAAACCAAATAATCCAACTTATTTTCTATTATGTCTGCATAAATATGTTTAACTCCTGCTATTCCTCTGAATACCGCAGCTGTTTCTATATAATGTATTTGTTTTTTTGATAATTGAACCTGTTTTGATAATGAAATTGCTAACTTTTCCTGTTCTTCTAAATCTTCTTTTTTCTTTTGTATAAACTCTATCAGGTTATGGGGAGATTGTATTTGATATATTCTTTTATTATTCTCTATAATCTTAGAAATTAATCCTTTTTCACAAAGACGTTCTGCTGCATCATAAATATTTGCTTTATACCTTCCAGTTTCTTTGACTAAAGAGCCAACATCCATTGATCCAACTCTCAACAAAGTTAAGTAAATTAAACTTTCAGTATTAGAAAGCCCTAATTTGATGAAATCTTCGGTCTTCATAGTAGTAGTATAATATTACTACCAATATAAATATGTTGATAATAATTAATAGGTAGTAAAGAAAATGAAAAAAATAAAACAAATTTATCAAGAAGAACTTCCAACGCTTAAATATCATCTAGCAAGTGTTGTTATATCTACAGGATTAAGTGCTTTAGCAGCCAAATTACTAGAAAAACATGGTTGTGATCCAGCTACAGTTAGCACACTTACATCAGCTATTGCCCTAACTAGTTATTGGGCACCATTCATAGGATTGCTTACATTAAAAGATAAAAAGGAATTAAAAGCCAACGGACATTATGATCGCAAAAAAATAACCTCAAAGGCATTAGAATATGCATCATTTATGGGCATTGGAGAAGTAGCATATTCTGCAGTTAGGGGAGTAGCACAATATTGCTTACAAAAGAAAGGTTTTGATGCAGTTTCAGCTTCAGCCGGTACAGATTTAGCTTGTGCAACACTTTATGGAATTTTACTTCCTCCAATTAGATATCTTTTAAGAAATAGATCTAAAGTGATTAATAAATTAGAAGATTTGGTTCAATAAATGTCTTCATGGACCAACTGGGAATCGCACCCAGCGTCTAAACGTTGCGAACGTTTCGTGTTAGCTACTACACTATTGGCCCGTAAATGGACCGGTCGGGATTTGAACCCGAGGCATAGCGGGCAATATTTTTATATCGTCTCCCATGCCATGGGAGCATTTTCGACCTTATTTTCATAAGCCTACCGAGCTGAATTACCGGCCCCTAACTTTAATGCTTTGTATGGTTTAATCAAATTTAAAAAGTTATCTACAGATTTTCTAGAAACACGTATTATAAACATGGTCTTACGAGGTTTTGGTCTATGTTCCAATCGTAATTTAGATTCTATGTTAAATTCCTTAAATAAGATCATTACTTGTTTTGCTAATCTTTCTGATGTTGTACAAAATCCTATTTCTTTGCCATTTTTAGCTACCCAACCGTCAGTATCTATTAAACCTTTTATAAAACCTATTTTAAAAGATCTGGGCAATTTTAAAGTTCTTAATCTTACCGTGTCCGATTTACTTCTAGGATCATAAATAATATAATTAAAAAAATGAAAATATATCTTTTTATCAATTACCCTTAATCTATATGATATAAAACCTTCATCTTTAACCTGTCTCCAAATTCTCCATTTTTTATTAAAATAACCTTCATACAAAGATTTAACATGCTCTACATAAGCTAGAACATCTCCAAAATGAACATTTGTATGATAGTGCCCGTAATTTTTGTAATAATATTGGCTTCCATCACCAGTAAATATTCCAACTATTTCTCCTTCTCTTCTAGAATAGTTAATTCTGTAAATGGGTTCCTTATATTTTCGACTTTTAATCTTTCTATAATAATAGTAAATAGTAGTTTTACCAAAACCTAAAAATGATGAAATCCTTTTAAGAGAAAAGCCCATTTTGAGGAATAATAAGATTAATTTCTTCTGATTTTTACTTAGTCTTGGCATTAAAGGTAATGTCTAAGCTTCGTTTATATACCTCACGCGCATGTGTGAAATATGTGAAATGTGAGAAGTGATAGCAAAATCTATTTTACAAAGCTATAATTAAAGAATAAGTTAAAAACCTTTCTACAAACTAAGGACAAGCAATAGAAGGTCCAATTTTGGTCTTTTTTTGCAAGGTACCAATACAACTACCAATTTGATCTGAAGAATATTTATACATAGAACAATTACCAATCAAATACCCTTCAGAATCTCTCGGAACAGAATCTGAATCTTGGGGGGGGTATATCCAATTACAATTTCCTTCACATTCATCATTAGAATAACATGCTTTATTATAATCATTAGTTTTACTATCGCATCTATAACCACAATCATAGCTTGGAGAATTATCCACACATAAACCACCTTTATGAACCCAATCATAACCACTATCCCTACATTCTTGTTCACTTAATTCAATTATTTCTTTATTATTGGAATTAGTATTTACTTCATTTTTATAGGTAGCTAAAAAAACTATAACAAAAATCACTAAAATAAGTATAAGAATCAAAAGATATTGGTTTTTCATATATTTTAATACATAATATAATTATTTAAATGTTTTTATATTCTTCTTCTTGATATCTTTCACAACCTTTCTTAAATTCTTTCAATGGTGGAAGAGAAGGTTCTTTAGAAGGTTTAATATCTAGAATTTTAATTAACTCGTTAAATAACTCAGGATAATACCAACACCGATCATGTCCTTGTTTATTCATCCATTCTTGAATAACTTGCTTAACTTTTTGTAATCTTTCTTTATCATCCATTATAATATAAAAAACAACAGACTATTTTAAACTAACCATTTGCAATAAAAAGCTTTTTAAATTTATCTAATATAATAAATTCATGACAGAAACAACATATAAAGTAGTAGATTACCCGATATTGCCAAAATATTTTCTAGGGGATAAATCAGCAAGATCTTTAGAAAAATTGGTTAAGATAGCTTCAGAAAGCGAAGTAAATTTATTAGAAGAAAAAATTAATCAAAGAATTTCTAATAAAGAAAGAAATATGCCTGGTTGGGTTCCTGCATCAATAGGAGTTATAGCATTAATCGGAGTCGCAGATTTAACAATAGGATATCATCTAAATTCACCAGGGATTAAATTAATTGGTTTAGCAGCATCAGCTGGTGCTTTAGTTATATCTCCACTATTTGGATTAGTATACTATCATCAAACAATTGATACAAACAAAGCCAAAAAATATATTGATAGAAAAAAAGGCAAGATCGCCTAATTTCATAAAAGAATATATCTTGCCCTTTCTTATTATTCTTAACAAACAATCAAAAACTTTATTAACAACTTAATTAAAAACAATAGAGAGGTGATAACTTGTTTGATATTATAGCAATAGGTGATACAAGTAGGGATTTATTTGTTGGTCTTAAAGAGGCTCATGTAAGTTGTTCTATAATTCCAAATAAATGTCAATTAATGTTAAATTATGCAGATAAAATTCCAGTTACATATGTTAAAAAATTAATAGGTGGAAATTCAAGCAATAATGCTATTGGCTCCAGGCGTTTAGGTATGAAATCTGCTTATTACACAACAATCGGAAATGATGATATTGGCCGTGAAATATTTAATGAACTCAAAAAAGAAAAGGTTTCAACAAGATACATTGCTAAAGATAAAAAACAAGAATCGAACTTTTCTACTATATTAAATTATAAAGCAGAACGTACAATTTTAATCTATCATATTCATAGAAAATATAAACTTCCTCAACTAGATAAATCAAAATGGGTATATTTATCTTCAATGGGAAAAAGCTGTGAATCTATATATAAAGATTTAATAAGATATTTAAAAAAATATAATGCTAAACTAGCTTTCAATCCAGGAACTCATCAAATAAGATCAAAGAGAATATCAAAATTAATATCAATGTCAGAAACATTTTTCCTTAATAAAGAAGAATATCAAACTTTATTTAATGATTACAAAAGCAATATTAAACAATTAATGATAAAAGCAAAAAAACTAGGTCCAAAAATAGTAGTATTGACAGATGGTCCTAAAGGTTCTTATTGTTATGATGGATATAATTTTTATTTTCAAAAAATATATCCTGCTCCAATAGTAGAAAGAACAGGTGTAGGAGATTCTTATTCAACAGCCTTTGTTGCAGCATTATTCTATGGAAAAGATGTAAAAGAAGCAATGGCTTGGGGTACAATAAATGCAGCTTCTGTTGTTCAATTTATAGGCCCACATCAAGGTTTAATGCATTATTCAGCTTTACAAAAAATAGTTAAGAGACATCCAAGATTTCATCCAGTAAAATATTAAGCTTTATTTTTACTTCCTAAAACTTCTATTCTATGTTTGGCAACCTTAACTATAGCTTCTCTTCCAGCTCCAAGATATTCTCTAGGATCAATAACGTCTCTATGTTTAGCTAAATACATTCTTATTGCAGTTGTCATCGCTATTCTCAAATCAGTATCTTCATTTACTTTGCAAATTCCTAATTTAATCGCTTTCTTAATCTCATAATCAGGAATTCCCTTTGCATTTTTTATCTTTGCTCCATATTTATTTGCTAAATTTATTAAATGATAATTAACTTCACTTGCTCCATGTAAGACTAAAGGAATAGAAACATTTTCTCTTATTTCTTTTAATCTTTCAAATTCTAACTTTGGTTTTCCAATAAACTTGAAAGCTCCATGAGCAGTTCCAATTGCTATTGCTAAAGAATCTATTCCTGTTTCTCTAACAAAAAATTTAGCTTCATTTGGATTTGTAAAAAAATTAAACTTTTCATTGACTAAATCTTCCTTTCCCTTTAATCTTCCAAGCTCAGCTTCTACTGGAATTCTCTTTTTCTTACATAATTCAACAACTTTCTTAGTTATCTGAATATTTTTTCTTAAATCATAACTAGAAGCATCTATCATCACACTTGTCCAGCCTTTTTTAATGCAATTTTTTATAATATTAATATCTTTTCCATGATCTAGATGTAAAGTTAAAGGAATTTTAGTATTTCTTGCAGCTATTCTTACCATTTCAACTAAATAATCATATCCAGCATATTTTATCGCTCCCTCACTGGTGCTTATTATTATCGGACTTTTCAATTCTTCTCCAGCTTGAACAACAGCTTGCAATATCTCCATATCATTTATATTAAATGCAGAAACAGCATATTTTCCTTTTTGTGCTTTCAACATCAATTCTTTATTATTTGTTAGCATTCTTTAACATCTCCAGTCCAGGAAGTTTTTTTCCTGCTAAATATTCTAATAAAGCTCCTCCGCTTAAACTAAAATAACTTATTCTTTTTCTATTAATAAATCTATCAACAGCATCTGCTGTATTTCCTCCCCCAACAATACTATATGCCTTGCTTTCAACAACTGCATTTAATATTGCTTTTGTTCCTTTGCTAAATATCATATTATCATCATAATTTCCCAATGTTCCTTTTAAGTAGATTGTTTTTGATTTCTTAATTATTTGAGAATAAAGTTTTATTGTTTCTTCTCCAACATCCCATATCATTTTATCTATAGGTAATCCATTTATTTGTAATTCTCTTCTTTTATTATTAACTTCAACTGCGATATCCAATGGATATTCAATCTTTCCGCTTGCTAATAATTTTTTTAATCTTGGAATTAATTTAAAATATCCCAATTTTTTAAACAACTTTTCTTTTTTACCGAGTTTATGTCCGCTTGCTATAATAAACAACTCTCCTATAACACCTGCCGTTAATACATAATCAACATCTTTTATTTTACTTTCAATTAACTGAATAACATCATCTGGCTTTTTACCAGCTAAAACGTAAGTTAAAGGTCTTTTAAACTTCTCAAGTTCATTTAAATGTTTAATTTCATACTGCATCTCTCTTCCAATTAATATTTTCATATTCTTGAATCCAGTAACGCTGTTAACATCTCTATGAGCTACTGAAAATCCATCAAAAACATAATAATCAAATAAAGGTTTTAATTTTTTTACTAATTTTTTACTTTTTTCATTAACATATCTAACATTATCTAAAAGTAAAGCTTCTCCATATTTTAATTGTTTAATCGCATTAATTGCTTTCCTTCCAATAACATCTTTAACAAATTTTACTCTTCCATTGCAATGTTTATTTAAAAATTTATGATGATAACTTAAAGAAGTAAAGTCTTTATCTCCTTTTCTTCCTTGCCAAGATAATATTACAGCACTTGCTTTTTTTCTCAGTAAATCATTTATTGTTTTAGAAGCAATTTCTATTCTTTCATTATCAACAATTTTGTTATTGATTAATGGACTGTTAATATCCACTCTCAATAAAACTCTTTTACCTTTCAAACTTACATTATCTATTGTTTTAAATTTCATATTAGTATTTTTATTAAATCTATCACTCTAGAACTATATCCATATTCATTATCATACCATCCCATTATCTTTACGAATTTTCCCTCAATAACTTTTGTACATAAAGAATCAAAAACACAAGAATATTTGCTTCCAATAATATCAGAACTTACTAATGGCTCATCTGTATATTGTAAGATTCCTTTTAAATGATAATTACTTACACTTCTAAACAATTCATTTATTTCATTAACACTCGTTTTCTTCTTTACAACACAGGTGAAATCATTTATGCATCCATCTGGAACAGGAACTCTTAATGCTAATCCATCTAACTTTCCTTTTAATTCAGGGATAACTTCACCAACAGAAGCAGCAGCTCCAGTTGTAGTTGGAATTATATTAATTGCAGCAGCTCTCGCCCTTCTCAAATCACTATGCGGTAAATCTAATATTCTTTGATCATTAGAATAAGCATGGGCTGTATTCATAAATCCATATTCAACTCCAAAATTATCATTCAACACTTTAACCATCGGAGCTAGACAATTAGTTGTACAACTAGCATTACTTATTATATTGTGTTTTTTCTTATCATATAAATGCTCATTAACTCCTTTAACGATAGTTATATCTGGATTTTTAGCAGGAGCTGAAATTAAAACTTTCTTTGCTCCATTTATTAAATGAACATTTGCATTTGCCCTATCTGTAAATAATCCTGTACTTTCAATAACAATATCAATGTTTAATTTCTTCCAAGGTAATTTATTAATATCCTTTTCAGCTAATATTTTAATTTGTTTTCCATTTACAATTAAAGAATCATTAGTTGTATCTATAGTTCCTTCAAATTTTCCAAATACAGAATCATATTTTAATAGATGGGCTAATGTCTTTACATCAGTTAAATCATTTATGGCAACAAACTCAATTCCTGGCTCATTAATGCCAAGCTTAAAAACCATTCTTCCAATTCTTCCAAAACCATTAATTGCAACTCTAACCATAACTCACCTCTTCTTTTTAAGCATTATTAACCTTTTTAACTACTCTTACTTAATTACTTCACCAAGTTCTTCTAATTCTTCACCATTTAAAAATCTTTGAATTCTTTCTTCCATAAATTGTAAATCTATTCTTATCTGTTTCATGCTATCTCTATCTCTCAATGTTATTGTATGGTCTTCCATTGTTTGATGATCTATCGTAACATTAGCTTTAATCCCAACTTCATCTGCTCTTCTATATCTTCTTCCTATACTTCCTGAATCATCATAAAATACTTTAAAACTCTTTCTTAATCTTTCATAAACTTCTCTTCCTTCTTCATCAATTCCATCTTTATTTACTAAAGGATTAACACTTAAATCTAAGGGGGCAAGTTCAGCTGGGAATTCAAACAATGTTCTTTCTTTTTCTTCTTTAAAGAATAAATCAAGTAATGCCCAAATATTTCTATCAACCCCAAAACTTAACTCTAAAACATGAGGCAATACCTTCTTTCCATTTACAGTTACTTCTAATTTTTCCTTGCTTCCTTCTTGATGTCCTTTTAAATCATGATCTCCCCTATAATGTAATCCAGCAACTTCCTTCCATCCTTTTAATGTTTCTAAATCTAATTCAATATCAAAATGAATTTTATTGTAAAAAGCTCTTTCTTTTTCATCTAACTCTCTAAATCTAAACTTTTCTTTTGGTATTTTTAATATTTCTAAGTAAAATTTCTGTATTTTAATCATGTGATAAACATAAAATTTTTCTATATTCAATTTACTTGCTTCTACTTCTTTCTCTTTCTTATCTTTGGCAAATTTTATAATTAAATTATAATCTTTTTCTATATCTGCTTTATTTATCTCATCTTTATCAAAAAATATCTGTAATTCAGCCTGTGTAAACTCTCTTAATCTGAAAAATCCTTGTCTTGGACTTATCTCATTTCTAAAAGCCTTTCCAATAACAGCCAATCCCAAAGGTAATCTTTCTCTTAAAGCTAAAAATTCTCTTTTAAAAGATATAAATGGATTTTGTGCAGTTTCTGGACTAAGATAAGCTATATCTTCTCCAACTGCCCCTATTTTAACATCAAACATCATATTAAATCTTCTAACATTATCTAACTCTCCACCACATTTTGGGCATTTTAACTTATTTGTTTTAATCAAAATATCCATATCACTTTCTTTCATTCCATCAACTTTCTTGTCTAATTCATCTTCTATTAACTCATCTGCTCTAAATCTAAACTTACATTTCTTACATTCTGTTAAAGGATCATTGAAATTCTTTAAATGTCCTGAACTTTCAAAAACTTCTTTTGGTAGAATATTGCTTCCTTCAATTTCAAAATAATTATCATGTAAATTTAAAAAATAATGTCTCCATAAGTTTTCCCATCTCTTTTTCATTGAACTTCCTAAATGTCCATAAGTCCAGAATCCTGCTTTAGCATTGTAAATCTCTGCTGTAGGAAAGAA
>Ga0209542_10002642_pt1 | contig 39711 bp, 49 predicted proteins | sample RifCSPhighO2_01_FD_184028 | JGI IMG/M metagenome (GOLD analysis project Ga0209542, IMG submission 184028) | Soil microbial communities from Rifle, Colorado - Rifle CSP2_plank highO2_0.1 (SPAdes) (version 2) | ecosystem: Environmental > Terrestrial > Deep subsurface > Rock core/Sediment ... | reverse complement strand
ATATCGGAAGCATCCACTGTTCCGACGACTTTACCGGGACGTATGCCGCTCTTCATTGAAAACTCCGGGTCAATCCCCAGATGCACGTTCGGCATTTTTAAATACTTTTCTAGGAGCGGAACTTCCGTCTGCACATTGGAGAATCCGACCTGCACGTCGAGAAATACGATGGCGCCGATTTTTTCCGCCATTTTGAGTACTTTGTCTATTTCCGTAAACGGCATGCGGGCGCGGTATTTGCCGCTCTCTCCCGGAGCCGCCTGCGCCACAACTGCGATGTAATGAAGAGCCGGCATAACGGGTGTCTCGGGGTCCGCGGTTTCCCATTTCTTTACTTCCACCGCGAGCCGGGAGAGCATCTCTCCTTCCGGATATTGCCCGAGAACACCCATTTTGGTGGAATACAAGTTACCGTAGTAAGCGATGATACGGTGAAAAGGCAGAAGGGCGCCCGCGTTCGGATACTCGGTCTTAACCGGCCAGATGTTCGGCTTTTGCGGAGGCGGCGGGACCGTAACCGTGGATTTCGTAATAGTGCCATCCTTGTTCTTCACGCTGACTACCTTGGTGGTGGGCAGAGGCGGAGCCGGATTATTCGCGAGAGCTGTCATCTTCTCGTCAAAAAGCTCTTTATTGAGAGGTGGAATCTCGCGGACCTCCGGCTTGCGCTCGGGAGCGGCCAGTTGCCCGGAAACTTCGGTCTTGCTATAAGAAACCATGGTACTGAAATATTCCGGGAACAGGAAAAAGAGCGATGCGACAACAACCGCAGCCCCTAAAAAAATCCTGGTTTTCGTAATCATTGATATGCAGTATAGCAGATATAATGTTCCGGCAAAAGGAGACTTACGCTATCAACTTCGCTATCTCTTCTGTGTTGTAAAAATGAGACACTTTCATATGGACAACCCGGATGCCAACCTTGTTCAGCACTTCATCCACGAAATGGTCCTTCGCCGGCTTTTCCTCCTCCGCGTGAGCGCTATGGGAACCGTGTCCGCCCTCGGCTTCGTGCACGCCCGGGGAATTGTGGACGTTATGGTCGAGCTCTATCACAAGCTTCGGAGTAAATGACTCTCTATAAAAAATGGCAAAGTCCACATGCCTTCCTACTGTCGGATCCGTAGGAGAATATTCCCAATGACGCTCATTCCCCACGTGCACCAGGTTCGAAAGATCAAGCTTCGGCAATATGAGATACTCGCCTTTCACCGCTTCCTCAAGCGCCCTGAAAAAATCCTGCTCTTCCGCAGACAATAAAAATTCTTTTTTAAAATAAGAGGTGTATTTGGTATGGTCGTCGCTTATGTATTTTCTGAATATCGGCGCATAGTAAAAAGAAGCGAGCGCGGTTAATATGATTAATGCGATAAAAATGATAGCCATATTCAATAATATAGACGAAATGAAAACCCTTTTATAACATCACTATAACATTTCTTGTAAAATAAGACTTTTTGGGGTAATGTATGGAAGTAAATAAGAATTTTGGGAGACGTCCCTAATGGTAATCGCCTCATCGGCGACCCGCCGAAAAGGCGGGGGCAAAAAATGTTTTATACATACATATTAAAAAGTCAGAAAAATGGTAGTTTGTATATAGGAAGTACCGATAACTTGAAACGTAGATTTATTGAGCACAATAAAGGTCTTGGTGGAGTTTATACGAAAAACAATAGGCCGTTTATCTTAATTTATTACGAGGCATATCTATCTTATAAAGATGCAAAATTATCGGAGAAATTTTATAAAACAGGATATGGAAGAGAAGTTTTAAAAGGCAAATTGAAAAATTATTTAAAATAATCTTGTTTCTGCTCAAAGCTGGGAGATCGTCTAACGGTAGGACACATCCCTCTGGAGGATGTTATCATGGTTCGAATCCATGTCTCCCAGCCTTGTGCAGAAACGCTCGTAAGGTATAATAAAAATCATGCAATTTCTTGTAATTGGTAGAGACGGGAAAGACAAAAAATCAGAGGAACGCCGAATGGCTGTGAGGTCAGCGCACCTTAAATTAGGTGACAAGATGGAAAAGTCAGGTAATAGATGGTACGGCTGTGCAATGTTAAATGACAAAGGTAAGATGATTGGTTCAATGGCTGTTATGGATTTTCGATCTAAAAAAGATTTAGAAAAATGGTTAAAATCCGAACCGTATGTTGTAGGTGGTGTATGGAAGACAATAGAAGTTCACCAATGCGATGTTAAAACCCCCTGGAAGTTTAATAGAACAAAGAAGTTTTTCAAATCAAGGAGTTAGGTCTAAAAAGGTTCCAACATCGTCCCAGACGGTCAGCAAATTCTGGTATAATTAAATAATGAAAAAGTATGCAAGTCCGACATTTATATTTTGGCTTATCGTAACTATTATTCCCATAATAGGTATCATTATTAGCATTACGGATCCTCAAAACTTTAATCAAGCTCAAGAAGTTTGGAGAGGCAGAATTGTAGTGTTCGGTGTATTCGCACCCTTAGCATTTATTTTAATTCAGGCCTTACAGGTAATCATTACACCTATTAGCCATTACAGTATTGGAGTAATTGGAGGATTTCTCTATGGTCCATACTTAGGGGCACTTTATAACTGGATTGGCAGGATGATAGGACATACGGCCGCGTTTTTCATTGCTCGTACTTTCGGAAGGAAATTTGCGGAGAAATTTGTAACTCCTGAAACATTACAAAAATATGATAAATATGTTTCCAATAAGTCATTCGTTCTTTTCCTGCTGTATTTTTTACCGTTTTTCCCTGACGATGAACTGAGCTATCTTTCCGGCTTATCTAAGATGAAATTTAGGGCGTTTTTTGTAGCTGCTTTTTTCGGGCACATAGGAGGGAGCTTATCTCTCGCTTATGTAGGAGGAGGCATAGATACGAAAGACCCCATTTTTTGGATGTTTATTATAGTAAGCTTGCTGATATTTCCCCTTTTATATTGGCTACTCAAGAAAAATAAAGAAGTTTCTTATTCTGAAAATAATATTATTGATTAACCTTGCTTAAAACGATTCCAACCTCTCACCAAACCCCCATCCAGCACTTCAGTTTTATTTTTGATATAATAATATTGTGAAAAAAACTTTTATCGAAATTTTCGGATGGTTCGGATGGTATGGCACAATTGCGATTGTGGTGGCGTATGCGCTTGTTAGCTTTTCTGTTTTGTCTGTCGACTCAATATGGTACCAGCTTTTAAATGCAACCGGAGCGTTAGGCATAGTGGTTGTTTCCTTTTATAAAAAAGCCTACCAGCCTGGCATATTAAATATAATATGGACCGTGATTGCCTTATTGGCAATTATTAATATTTTGCGCTAAAAAAGTTCCCATGTCGCCCCATACAGTCAGCCAATTGACAAATTGACATGAAATGTGGTATGATGCACGTCAATAAAAGTACTTTAAAAGGAGGTTGTAAAGAAATTGGTTTGGAAACTTTAGTGTCTTTTGGATGTTAAAGTTTCCAAACCAGTGCAAACAAAGCTCGTCCCCGGAAACGAAAACACAACGTCTGAGGAGGCAAGAGTATGTCGCGAATTTTGGTTGTGAGTTACAACGAAGTCATGGGTGTTCCTGTTGGCCGTCATGAACGGGGTGGAGTCATCGTGTACTCTGGCGATTACGGAAAAGCCAAGTATACGGGGGTTCCATGGCTCGGCGCCAAGCAGGTCGCCGTGGCTGAAGCGAAGGTGGCCGAACTGGCACATGACATCGTTGACGACATTAACAGCGTCGACGAAGTGTATGTCTATGTCGGCAGGGCTGCAATGGGCGGTGCGATGCGCCTGATTGTCGACCTGAAAAAGGCTTGCAAGAAAGTCCACATGGTCGCCTGCACCTGTGAGCGCGCGGACAAGCAGTTTTTTGCCGACGGGCTCGGCGTTGCTGACGTCATCTGGTCAGCGTGCAGCGGATACGCGGCCTTGGGCGAGATCGTTAGGCAGTTCGCCAACGACGGCTAGCGCAAGCGGCCACAACTCGTCAATCCTTTCGCGTGAAAGCATGGGTAAAGTTTGGGACTTTTCAAATCCCTTGTCGCTGTAGGAGAGGGTCACCTTTCCGCGGCGACTTTCTCTTTATGTATCTTTACTCCCCCTTTAGATGAGTTCTCATGTACTTTAAGTCTCCCAGCTAGTAAGTTTGATATAATATAAATATGAACAAACAAAAAATGGTTTTGAGCGCGCTTCGCTTAGTTATGGGGTTTATTTTTCTTTGGGCATTTATAGACAAAGTTTTTGGTTTAGGATTTGCTACAACACCGGAAAAAGCATGGATTAATGGTGGATCGCCGACTACCGGATTCCTGTCTTTCGCAGTTAAAGGCCCTTTTGTAGATATTTTTCACAGTCTTGCTGGTGTTGCTGCCGTGGATTGGCTGTTTATGCTTGGACTTTTATTCGTAGGTTTAACTTTGATATTTAATAAATATGTTAAGTGGGGATGCATAGCGGGCTCTTTGATGCTCTTTTTTATGTATTTGGCTTTATTGTTTCCTGAGAATAATCCAATCGTCGACGAACACATAGTTTATATTTTAGTACTTGCGTTAATATATATTAAAAACGAAAATCGCTTGCTTGCTTAGCTAACTGAATTCCAGAATTTTCCAGACGGTCTGCCGGTAAGTTTGGTATAATAATCCCATGAGCAACAAAGACGTAACTACCCATAAATTCGTAGCGGTTATAAGCAAAAAAGTGGAGGCAGGCAAAGCATTCAATGCTTTAGCGCATATGGCGGTAAGCCTCGGCGCAAATGCCACCCCGGAAGAAAAGGAATTGATGGGGTTTATTGATTACGCAGACAAAGATGGCAATCCCCATGTTTTATCTAAAAACAGCTTTGTGATACTCCGCGCGGATAATTCAAACCAGATAAGGACAGCTAAAAATGCCGCCCTGGAAAAAGGAATAAAGGTAGTAGACTTTGCCCATACCATGCAGGAAGGAACTTATATTGAGCAGGTTAATAACACGAAAGAAACTGCCGAAGCTGAACTGGAATATTATGGCATTTGCATGTTCGGACCCATTGCCGCGATAAGCGAACTAACCCGTAAATTTCAACTGTGGAAGATTTAAGGTTAAAAGCCTAGGGCAGTTTGAATTTTGTCCCGGACGGCCAGCTTGAGTTTTTATTTAATGTTTTATATAATATAGTCATGAGAGAAAGTACACGACAAAATAATTCTTTTTCAGTTTTTAATAAAAAGGTTAGCCCTCAATTAGAAGGCTGATCTTTGTGCTGTAAAAAATCCAAAAAATAAATTACAACTCAAACACCAGCCTTCTCGGTTGGTGTTTTCGTTTAGCGGAAACATTGTTCTTTGAAAATTGAATAGGTATTTTCTCTCACTTAAAAAAGAAAGGAGGTGAAAAGAAATGAAACCTGTAAACGAAATGTCGTTGGACGAACTCCGCGAGGAAGTGACTGAGCGGCGAGCCGAAGCGGGACTTTACGAACCCCCGGCTACTCCCCACACGGGAGGTGTCAGGGTTGGTGACTACACTGACTCCCAGCCTTCTTTGACGCTCGCACTCTTCCGCAGTATCGGGAAGTTTGGCCTTCGTAAGTCGCGTATGTTCTAACGTCTAACTTCGCAGGGCGTAAATTTGCGAAGAATCAACCGAGGGGTAGCCCGCTGTGGCTACCCCTACTTTACATAAGTTTTTCCTATAAATAGGTTCTGCCACGGTCATCCAGCATTTTGGACCACAATTTTGGTATAATAAAAAAATGAATACGCAAGAAATAGAGTGCCGATTTTTAGAGATAGATAAAGATGTTTTGGTTAAAAAACTTTCAGAAGTTGGAGCCATAGATGAGGGAGAAGTCATGCTCGAAGAAGTAATCATATATGACCCCGAATTAAAATGGAGAGACGAGGAAAGATTTCTCCGGCTAAGAAAAAGCGGCGACCGGAATACGCTTACCTATAAAGAACACTCAACCCATACGGTTGACGGGACTTATGAACTTGAGTTGAATATAGATGACTTTGAGAAAGCTCAACTACTCTTTGAAAAGATTGGGCTGCCACCTTTCAGGCATAACCAGAAAAAACGCCACACCTTCAAGCTGAAAGGAGTTACGGTAGACATAGACACTTGGCCCAAAATTCCTACCTATGTAGAATTAGAGGGAAACTCTGAGCAAGAACTCAAAGACACCGCGGAAGCCTTGGGCTTTGACTGGAAAGATGCGGACTTTCATAACGCTCGCTGGATAATTGAAAATAAATATAATATTCCGGTTAGTACTTTTCGATGGTTTACTTTTGATAAATGCGAATAGAGTGCTTTTTTTGCAACAATAGAAACCCCCTCATCATTCCGGATGGGCAGTTCGTAACTTTAGGCAAAAAGTAGTAAACTTTGTTTATGCAAGAATTGGAAATGCTCGAAGTAGTCGACGAAGAAGATAATGTCATCGGGCTTGAAACTCGTGAAAAAATTCACAGAGAAGGGCTTCTGCACCGGGATATCCATCTTTGGTTTATAACCCCAAAAAACGAAATTATTTTCCAACTAAGGTCAAAACTAAAAGACAGTTTTCCGGGAATGCTGGATGCTACCGTTGCCGGACACGTGGAACCAGGCGCGTCTTATGAAGAAACCGCATCCAAAGAATGTAAAGAAGAAACCGGCATTGATATAGATATTTCCAAGCTTATTCTTCTAAAGAAAATGAAGAACGAGAGTTTTGATAATATAAAAAACAATACACACAGAACCATGGACCGTCAGTATGCTTATCTATACGAAGGCTCAATAAATAACCTTAAGATAGAAAAAGACAGTGCGGAAGGTTTTGAGTCTTGGAGTATTGGTAAGCTGCATAACTTGTCGGAAAAAGAAAGGGAAAGATTTATCCCGGCCAGAATCAGCAAAAATATGCTTGAACTTTTCGATAAAGCGAGAGAGGTCGCGGCCAATCTTAGCTTTAGTTTTCGTCGGTTTGAAAAGAGAGACGAAGAAGTGGTTTATAATCTGCATGTTACTGCGATGGAGCAGGTGGGAACTTTTATCGATATTCCAGAACTTAGGGAGCTGTGGGATAAGGATTTAAAGAATATAGAGAGTGTGTATATCAACAATAATGGTGAATTTTATGTTGTCACTTTAAAAGATAAAATAATAGGAATGGGGGGCATTCGTAAAGTTGATGAAACAACAACTGAAGTAAAGAGAATGCGGGTTGAGCCATCGATGCAGGGCAAAGGTATCGGTAAATTGATCTTAGATAAGTTGATTGAAAAAGCTAAAGAATTGGGATACAAAAAATTAATTTTAGACACAGCCGAAAAACAAAAAGCGGCTCGACATTTATATGAAACACGAGGTTTTAGGGAATACAAAAGAGGCGAAATAGCAGGCCAGGAAACAATATATTATCAACTTGAAATCTGAATGCATACCCCACGCCCCGGATTCTTGATTCGTAAGTTTGCTATAATAAAATTATGAATCCAATTTATATGTGGTTTCTGGCATACGCTATTCCTTGTCTCCTCGCAGGAACTGCAATAAAACTACTGCCGAAAAGCAAGGACAGGGTTGGCACGCCTTTTATTACAATTGCGGTAGCGACCCTTTTTATTTCGATTTTTGTAAGCCAATATTTTATACATACTTCCGGCTTCGTTTTCCCTTGGTACCCAAAAGCACTATCGATTGTCGCTTATGTTCTAAGTGTATTCATCGCCACTCGCTTAATCGGCAAAATGAGTATGTGGTATAGCCCTTTTGCGTTAATTCAGGAGCTGGCAATCGCTTCTATTACTTTTTTACTGCTACCGTCCTTTCCCATTTATTTGATAATCTTATTGATTGTGCCAATTTTTGTATGGGGTCATAGCTTACGGACAAACCGTTGGCTCATTAGAGTAGTACTTCTTGCGGTTTTGGGCGCAATTTCTGTTTCCCTTTTTTCTACACTCTTGGACTTTTACTTGCTTGCTGCTTTGCATACACTCCTTGGAGCTATTCTTATCTCTAAATTTATTATATATCCCCAGGATTAAATATCACCATGTCACTCCAAATTTCCAGCACACAAAGTCATATGAAAGAATTTTTAATTTTTGGCATCCAGCAGGCCAGGGCGGCAATATTTGCGGGCTCATTTTTCCTACTGCTCTTTGCTTCAAACCATATTCCCCTTTTCGGACTGGCCCGGTACGATTTTCTTTTTATATCAGCGGTTCTCATACAGGCAGTTCTTTATTTCACAAAACTCGAAACCAAAGACGAAGTAAAGGTTATTTTTTTATTTCATATAATCGGGCTTGTTTTGGAGCTTTATAAAACAAGCCCGGGCGTCGGCTCCTGGAGCTATCCTGAGGGCGGGCTGCTTAAAATTGCCACCGTGCCTTTGTACAGCGGATTCATGTATGCCGCGATCGGCAGCTACATCAGCCAGGCCTGGAAAATATTCAAACTGGAACTCACGAACTACAAGCACTACCTAGTAAGCGTTTTCCTCTGCCTGTTAATCTATATTAATTTTTTCACCAACCATTATATTTACGATTTCCGGCTGTTTTTAATAGCTTTCGTTTTCATTTTCTTTTTTAAAACAAAAGTCTACTTTACCGTCACGAATATCCCCCGCTTTATGTATTTAAATATAGGATTTCTTCTTATCGCTTTTTTCATATGGATTGCCGAAAATATTTCTACCTACCTGGGCGCCTGGCAATACCCCGACCAGGTTCATACTTGGAATATTGTTTCCACAGGTAAAATAACTTCCTGGTTTTTGATGGTTATAATCAGCTTTATTTTGGTCGCGTACTTGAAACACTTTAAAAAAGATATTTTGAAGAAATCCTGATTCCCTATTTGGGCATGTCCCCAGGCTATTGATTTGAGGTGATAAAAAAAGTATCATTAGGGCATGATTATACTTTTCATTATTGGGTTGTTGGTAGGGGCGGTTTCGGTCATTTTCGCGTTACAAAACGTTGCCGTCGTCACGGTAACTTTTTTCTCTTATCAGGTTACCGGTTCGCTTGCTCTTATATTGTCCCTCGCGATAGCAGCCGGAGCGCTGGTGGTAATACTTATTTTACTTCCGGAATTTATCAAAAATTACTTTCAATACAAGGGCATGAAAAAGGAAAATGAAAAGCTCGCGGAAGAGTTGAGAAAACAAAAAGAGCTGGCCGTTTTCGCCAAACAAGTACCCGCAACCGAAGAGATAATCTCAAAAATAGAAGACGGGGTAAGCGACAGCGGAGCTCAGTAGGCATCCAGACACGGAAATTTTTATATAATAAAAAATAATGGAAATAAAGTTAGGAAATTTTAATATAGTTCCGGCCTTGGAGAGGGAGGACTTACTCACACCTGCAACCGCGAAATTGATACCTTCCTTGCCGGATGCCCAAAATATCGGTGTGACTGAAATTGACCCGGGTGTTTCGGACACGGCCGCATTTTGCGAGAAATACGGGATATCCCCCGACGTAACAGCCAACTGTGTCATAGTGGAAACCAGGAGAGGAGAAAACCATCAGTTCGTGGCATGTATCGTTCTCGCGACAACTCGAGCCGACGTGAACGGCCTCGTGAGAAGGACGCTCGACGCCCGCAAAGCTTCGTTTGCCCCGATGGAAGAAGCCGTAAAGCAAACGGGAATGGAATACGGGGCGATTAACCCGATAGGATTGCCCGAGGGCTGGCCGATATTCATAGATTCCCGGATTCCCCTTCTCCCCGCCGTGGTGATAGGTAGCGGCCTCAGAAAATCAAAAATAATTTTACCCGGCAGCGTTCTCGCTTCCCTCCCTAACGCGCGGGTGCTTGAAGGATTGGGGCAGCTTAAATAAATAGGACATTTGAGTAAATAATTTTGATATACTGAATCCATGGAACCTATGATAGAAATTTTAAAGCCCGAACAATGGCAGGAATTCAAGGAAATACGGATGAAAGCGCTAAAAACCGACCCCTTGTCTTTCGGGGAATCTTACACACGGGAAATAGATAATTTGACGGAAGAAACGGCGCGCGCGAAACTTTCCGCCCCGGACCGAAAATCATATGTGGCCAGAGTTGACGGCAAGATTGTCGCCCTCGCTGTATATACTTTGGTCATCCCCGAACATGTGGAACATACGGCAGACATCCATGCTGTTTTTGTCGACCCTGATTTCCGCGGGAAAGGAATAGGCTTTAAATTAATGAAACAAATGCTTGACGACCTGCATGATATACCTAAGATTTCCAGAATTGTTTTAAGCGTGGGGAACGAACAGGAAGCCGCTAAAAATATGTATAAAAACTCGGATTCACCCAATTCGGATTGGGAACAAAAGAAATGAAGATAAGCGGAAAATACTACGACCTGGCGCAAATGGAACTTATTTTTGAAGACAAGCTTTAATCTAAAACTTATTCTTAAGGTCTTCGTATGGATTGTGATATAATATATTTCATGGACGAGGAAAAAGAAAAAAATAAAGAGCATTATATTTGCCTGGGCGGCTGTAGGGGCGTATCTAAAAAGCCCGGCGTTTGCCAGGCGCCAGACTGCAAAGACCACAACCACGAACTCGTGAAGTGCGCCTGCGCGGACGGGCTTCACAACGATTTCAAGCCTCACTAGAAGCTATGCGGAAAGTCAGCTTTGAAAGCGAGGAAGAAAGAGTGGACGGCACGTTATTTATACCTGATGTAAAAATAAAAAGCGCGGGCGTAATTTTTTTTCATGGCTCGGGGAGCAGCGAGAAGAATTATATTGGGATGGGCGAACAACTCTTAAGAAGAGGGGTTGCCGCGCTTACACTAAACTTAAGAGGCCATGGCACAAGCGAAGGAAAATTCAAAGATATAACCCCCGAAGCTAATATAAAGGACGCGCTCGCGGCATATGATTTTTTCATAAAACAGGAAGGGGTAGACCCGGAAAGAATCGGGGTTTGCGGAAGCTCGTACGGAGCCGTCTTGGCTTCCCTGTTGTCGGAAAAACGAGCACTAAAAAGCCTAGTTTTGCGCGTTCCGGCGGCATACACAGAGAAAATGATGAAAATTAAGCTTGAAGAAGTACTCGCGGATGAGGAAAGGGTTTTTAAAATAATGGGAAATATCGGCGCGACACCGGCCGTTTCTGCAATTTCAAAATTTAAAGGAAGTCTGCTTATTGTCCCGTCGGAGAACGACAATCTTATCCCTATAGACATACCTAAGGCGTTTTTGGAGAGTGCAAAAGTGGTGAAAAGGAAAGAAATGCGGATAATGGATGGCGCAGGCCACGTTTTGTCGGACGAACAACGTAAAAAATATACGGAGATAATGGCAAGCTGGTTTACAGAGACTCTTTGACCGAATTTCCCAAAACAGATTTTATAAGAAAAAATATGATATATTAGCCATATGGAAAATAAGAATATATTGATGCAGCCTTGGTCCGTAGGCGTGGACGACATATTTGCGGAGCTCAAAACGAGCCACGAGGGACTGACGGAAAAAGAAGCATCCTTCCGGCAAGACGTGTACGGGAAAAATTCATTCAAAAAGCACGAAAAAAAGAGTGCTATTTCTATTTTTATCAAGCAGATTGTGAGTCCCCTCATATTCATCTTAATCGGGGCCGCAGTGGTCACGTTCGCGCTCAAAGAATGGATTGAGACCTTTGTGATAAGCGGAGCGGTGATAATAAACGCCGGCCTGGGTTTTTACCGGGAATACCACGCGGAGCATATTCTTGAAAAATTAAGCAGTTTCATTAAAGACCGGGCCATAGTTATCCGGAACAACAAAGAACAGGAGGTTGATTCCGAGGTTCTGGTGCCCGGAGACATAATAAAACTTTCTTACGGCAACCGCGTACCGGCTGATGCCCGGCTGGTTAATAAAAATAATATCAACTTGGACGAAGCTATATTGACCGGAGAGTCCCAGCCGGTGCAGAAATCGCTTGAAGTGGTGGAAGGATATTCCGTGGTGGCGGAACGCAAAAATATGGCGCACGCGGGCACCCTGGTCATCGACGGATTCGCTACGGCAGTCGTGGTCGCGACGGGGAATAACACCGAAGTGGGGAAAATAGCCCGGCTGGTATCGAGCACCAGCCGGGCAAAGACTCCGATACAAAGAGGAGTGGAAAAACTGGCCTGGATTATTTTCGTGGTTGTCATGGTAATAGTCGCGGGGATATTTATTTTGGGAATTTTAAGAGGCGAGCAGCTGTTTGAGATGCTGGTGCTTTCAATCGCTGTCGCAGTAGGCGCGGTGCCGGAAGCCATGCCGATAGCGCTCACGGTAATATTGTCGGTAGGCGCGGAAAGAATAGCGAAAAAACAGGGAATATTGCGTACGCTTCTCGCCGCTGAAACGCTGGGCTCTACCAGCATTATAATGACGGACAAAACAGGAACACTTACCGAAGCAAATATGCGCCTAACGGGCATATACACGAACGGTGATTTGGCTAAGGGAGACACCAGCCCAAAAGAATACGACAAGGCGGGTGAACAGCTGCTCCGGCTCGCTCTTATGAATATTGACGTGCTGGTTGAGAATCCCGATGAGCCGATTAATTCCTGGACATTCAAAGGCAAGCCTTTTGAGGTAAATATTATCAAGACAGCCAGAGATAACGGCATAGACATTTCCGGGATGAAACAAAGAAGCTTTTCCCCGGTCATTATACCCTTTAACTCCAGCCATAAGTTTTCCGTCTCGCACAGAGAGGATGTCTTTATAGTAATGGGAGCTCCCGATGTACTTTTGTCCAGGGCAAAGATAAGCAAGGAAGATTTTATAAAATATGAGTCGTGGATTACACAGGCCAGCAACGAGGGCAAGCGCCTGATTGCGCTCGCGACCATAAAATCCCAGTCCGACAGTTTATCCATCCAGGAAATACAAAACGTTACGTTTGAAGGGATATTGGCATTCTACGACCCCGTGCGGCCAAATGTTTCGGCCACAATAAAAAAGATTGAGGCTATGGGCACGAAAGTCATAATGATAACAGGCGACCTGAAGGGCACCGCAATGTCGGTCGCCAAAGAGCTCGGCTGGAAAATAAAGGAAGACCAGGTTATAACCGGACATGACATACAATCCTTGTCCGATGAAGATCTTATAACAATAATTCCCCATAAAAAAATATTCGCGAGGGTAACGCCTGAGGATAAACTCCGTGTCGGAATGCTTTACAGGAAATTGGGAGAAGTCGTGGCTATGACTGGCGACGGAGTGAACGACTCCCCCGCGCTTAAAGCTATGGATATAGGCATAGCGATTGGCTCAGGCAGCGACGTGGCAAAAAGCGTGGCTGACCTGGTCCTCCTCGATGATAATTTCGAGATAATAAGCACGGCAATACACGAAGGTCGCCGCATATTGGTAAACATAAGAAAAACATTCATATATCTGCTTTCAAACTCTCTTGATGAGGTAATTGTGGTGGGCGGAAGCCTAATCGTGGGGATAACCCTGCCTTTAACCGCTCTCCAGATAATTTGGGTAAATTTATTTACCGGCAGCCTGCCGGCGCTTGCTTTCGCGTATGATGAGGACTTTGACCATGAAATGTCAAAAAGGCACACGCTCAAATCCATCTTTACCCGGGAAATCAATATCCTTACTTTCGGCATAGGCACGGCATCCTCGCTTTTGCTGTTTTTTATGTATTACGGTCTGATAAAATCCGGAGTGGAAACCGAACTTGCCCGTTCCGTTTTCTTTGTATGCTTCGCGTCATATATATTGGTAATTGCGTTTTCGTTCCGTAGCCTGCATAAACCTTTGTTTTCCTATCCCGTCTTTTCAAATAAAAAACTGAACCAAAGCATCTTGGTCGCTATAGCCGTACTCGTGGCTACCATGTCTATCCCCTCTCTCAGGGCAGTATTTGAACTTGCTCCCGTACCTCTGTCCTGGACGTGGTTTATACTGGCATGGCTTGTACTAAATGTACTTATGGTAGAAGGAGCCAAGCTATTTTTCAGGAAAAAATACGGCAGATCCTCCCGCTAATTTACTTTTCCACAGTTTTTCAAAATAACAGTTGACAATACCCCCAGGGGGGTATATACTTCCCTGCATGCATACAAACAAACAAAAGCTTATAAGAAGGTTGCAAATTTTGGAGGGCCAGGTGCGCGGCCTTCAAAAGATGATAGATAAGGATATTTATTGCATAGATGTCATCACCCAGACATCGGCGATAAAGCAGGGGCTTTCAAATATTGAAGACATCCTGCTCGAAGGACATCTAGGGCATTGCCTGGTAAACCAGATAAAAGCGGGTCAAACAAGCAAAGCTACCAAGGAAATATTGAAAGTTTATCAGCTAAAACGCAAATAAATATGAGCACAGACACTTATAAAGTAAAAGGAATGCACTGCGCTTCCTGCGCGAGTATCATAGAAAGAGCCATCAAAAAGGTTGATGGTGTGGAGAATATTTCCGTAAACAGCGGAACGGAAAACGCAAAAATTTCTTTTGATGAAAATAAAACCAACAGAGACGAGTTTAATAAAAAACTGGAACCATTAGGTTACTCTTTGACCGCAAAAAATGATCACAATATGCATTCCGGGAAAACAGCCGGGGAAATGGGAATGAGTGAGGACGAACATGCCGCGCACCTAGGGCTTAGTCAGTCAAAAACAGAAAAGCTCGCGGAGCTAAAAACTATGAGGAATCTGGTCAGGTCGGTTATGCCACTCGCGCTGATCGGTGTTTTTGTAATGACTTGGGATATTTTGGCGCAACTGGGCTACGCCGGAGAAATGCCGTACCTATGGGAAGAGCTTTTCCATCACCTGCTTCCGGTTATGGCTACCTATACGTTATTTGTCGTTGGCAAGCCGTACCTGCTAGGATTTTACCGCTTTCTGCGATACGGAAAGGCGAACATGGACACGCTCATCGGCATCGGCACATCCGTCGCCTTTTTATATAGTTTCGCGGTTACGGCCTTTGAAGAAACCCTGGCTCCGTTTATTAACGTAGAGAATACATATTACGATGTGACTATCATAGTCATCGCTTTTATCGCTCTCGGAAAATATCTGGAGACGCGCTCCAAGATGAAAACGGGAGACGCCATAGAGAAACTTTTGAATTTACAGGCTAAAACAGCCTTGGTGGTCCGGGACCCCGAAGGAAAGCCTTTGGCTTCCTACGGGGCAGGCATCAAAGAAGTTGAGATTCCTATTAATCAAGTGATACACGGAGATTATGTAGTAGTGAAACCCGGAGCAAAAATTCCGGTAGACGGAGTAATAGTTTCCGGCTCTTCGTATATAGATGAGTCGATGGTAACCGGAGAACCGATGCCCGCCCACAAAAAAGAAGGAGACAGTGTGGTTTCGGGAACAATAAATACCACGGGAGCTTTTACGTTTAAGGCGACCAAAGTAGGCTCGGAAACGCTCCTGGCAAATATAATAAAAATGGTAGAGGAAGCGCAGGGATCTAAGGCGCCTATCCAGGCCTTGGCTGATAAAATTTCAAGCATATTTGTGCCGGTGGTCTTGGTAATAGCCGGGCTCACTTTAGGATTGTGGCTGGTTATCGGGACGCAGTATCTGGATCTGGGCTTCTCCCAGGCGCTTTCGTTCGGATTGGTTTCCTTTGTCGGTATCCTGGTTATCGCCTGCCCGTGCGCGCTGGGGCTCGCCACTCCGACTGCAATTATCGTCGGCGTGGGCAAGGGAGCAAAGGAGGGTATACTTATCAAAGACGCGGGCACTCTGGAAAAACTTCATAAAGTAAACGCCGTGGTGGTAGACAAAACAGGGACGCTTACTTTCGGCCGCCCGGAGCTTGTTTCAATCAATAACTTTTCTAAAAAAACAGATGCGGAACTCATTTCCATCCTAGCGACGCTGGAGAATAAATCCGAACATCCGATAGCTCACGCGGTATTGAATTACGCAAAAGAAAAAAATATAAAGAAAAACGATGTGGAGAATTTTGAAATCGTTAAAGGTAAAGGTTTAAAGGGGGTTTTGGAGGGAGTGGAATATTTTGCCGGCAATACGAAACTGGTTCTCGATCTTAACCTGGAGTTTGATAAGGCAAAAATAGAAAAAGAAACACTGGAAGGCAAAACTCCGATAATCCTCGCTACAAAAAACGAATTGCTCGGAATCATCATGGTAGCCGATGCCATCAAAGAAGAAGCCGTCCTCGCCGTTAAAAACCTGCACAAGCTCGGCATAAAAGTGGTCATGTTGACCGGCGACAATAAAAATACCGCGGAGCATATAGCCAAGCTTGTCGGGATAGACGAGGTGGTGGCAGAGGCCATGCCGGAAGATAAATTAAACAAGATAAAAGAACTTCAGCAAAAAGGTTTGATTGTGGCGATGGCAGGCGATGGTGTAAACGACGCGCCGGCCCTCGCGCAGGCGGATGTGGGCATAGCCATGGCTACAGGAACCGACGTTGCGATAGAGAGCGCTGGCATTACTCTCTTGGGTGGGGATATATCAAAGCTTGTAAAGGCAATAAGGCTTTCCAAAATCACGATGCGCGGAATCAAGCAGAATCTTTTCTGGGCTTTCGCTTACAACATAATAGGAATACCTCTGGCCGCCGGACTGTTTTATCCGTTTTTTGGCTGGCTCCTGTCCCCTGTTTTTGCCGGATTCGCCATGGCTATGTCCTCCGTGTCCGTGGTCGGAAATTCGCTTAGAATTAAAAGTAAAAAATTGTAAAGGTCGATATTATTAGAAAAATTACTAAAAAATTATATGCAACTTTCAAAATTATTTCATGTTCTAGGCGCTACTGTGGGATGGGTGGGAATTGCCATGCTTGTCAGCGCTTGGATTGCCGGAGATAGTGGTAGGGTGTTTGGATTTACGCAAGGACATCTTTTTACTGATGCAGCCATACTTGTCTTGATTGCTATCTGGATGCAGCTTGCTACGATGCATCATATGAAGCTTGAAGAAAAAGGTCAGGTGATTTAATCTATGATTGGCTCCCCCCCGGGGGGGCTTGTTCACGGATTAAATTTGGGAGAATAAAGAATTATAAGTTAAAAAACAGGTTTATGGAATTTGACTACACTGTTACAACTAAAAAAGATTTTGATTCAGCGGTATTAGCCGTAGAAAAAGAAACAGTAAAAGTTGGTTTTCGAGTACTATATATCCATGATGTGCAAAAAACTCTAGGCGAAAAAGGGTTCAACATAGAACCTATGAAAATAATTGAATTTTGTAACGCAAAGTCAGCATACGCGGTTTTACAGGCAGACGTGAAAATAGGGCTCTGTCTGCCATGTAAAATAAACGTGTATACTAAAGATGGACAAACTTTTATTTCCGGCATGCGTCCGATAATTTTACCAAAGTTTTTCCCTGAAGTGCAGTTGGGCAATTTGCCGGAGGAAATTGATAAACTTATCAAAACAGCCATTGATAATTCAATAGAAAAATGAAGGTTGAAATTATTAATAATGTAGTATAATTAATATATGATGGGATATGGATATGGCGGGATGATGGGTGGAGGTTTTGGTTCTATAATTGCCGTAGTGGTAATGATAGACCTGATTCTGCTTGGCATCTGGCTTTACAAACAAATAAATAAATAGAATTATGCTTTTACGAAACACAAAATTATTTATAGGTCTTTTCATTGTATTTGCTTATATAAATATAGGTGTATTCGGCCTGATTTCATTTAATCGCGCAAATCACGAGGCAGATACGCCAATGGTGAACTGCCCTTATACCGAAAACGGATATTCAATCTGCGAAAACACACTTGAGCATGTCAGCAGGTGGCAGCAGTTTTCAAATGTAATTTCTCCTTCGCTATTTATTTTCTTAATACTTATCGCGGTTTTGTATTTTATCGGCAAACAGAACGCCTTGAGCCAGAAGCGGTATTTTTACCGATGGAAGCACTCTTTATATAACAAAAAACTATATTCCTATAACGAGGAAATAATTAAATGGCTGTCGCTTTTTGAGAACAGCCCTTCCTTTTCATACGCAAGGCACAGCTAATTAATTTGTCGTAAATTTTAGCTGCGCCTTTAAAATCCCCGCAAGGGATTTTTTACTAGGCTAATAAATAAATTTATGGACAAAAAAACAATCATTTCTCTAATTGTAATTGTTATCGGGATTACAGGGTTAGTATGGTGGAGTAAGACGGCAGAGCCTGAAACAACAGCAGACGCATCTTCAAAATCTCATCCCGCGAGAAACGGAAGTGCCCTGGTATCCGACGAACTGTTCTATGATTTCGGCAAGATATCGATGAAAGACGGGAAGGTAAGCAAAGTATTTAAAGTAACCAATACGGGAACCGAAGATATTAATGTGCCCAGTCTGTCGACTTCCTGTATGTGTACCAATGCTTATATCGTGAAAGCGGATGGAACAAAGAAAGGGCCTTTCGGCATGCCGGGACACAGCGGGTTTGTTCCAAAAGCAAATGAAGTCGTAAAGAGTGGCGGAACTCTAGATATAGAAATAGTATACGACCCAAACGCGCACGGCCCTGCGGGGGTAGGAAGTATTGATAGGTTTGTGTATCTCGAAGATTCGGACGGTGGCAAGCTCCAGTTCGAGATTAGAGCTAATGTAACTCCTTAAATAAAATGAAAAAACTTATAATTACACTTAGTATTGTACTCATTGCTATCATCGGCATCGTGATCCTGAAGAACAATCCCGCGACTTCGGCCATTATCTGGAACATGAGCCGGGAAGGCACCTGGCTCCTGCCACTTCTTCTGGTGTCTGCCCTCTTAGACAGCGTACACCCGTGCTCCTTCTCTATTCTTCTCGTAACTATCGCATTTCTCTTCGGAATACAGTTAAGTAGAAAGAAAATTTTGCAGCTGGGGGGCACATATATTGCCGGAATATTCACCGCTTACTTCCTCATCGGATTAGGGATATTGAAAGTTTTGCATTTGTTCAATACCCCGCACTTCATGGGAAAATTGGGGGCAACATTGCTTATAGTTTTCGGGGTAATGAACTTGATAAATCGCTTCTTTCCCAAGTTCCCCATTAAGCTAAAAATTCCGGCAGTAGCTCACGGAGCGATGAGCAAGCTCATGGATCGTGCTTCATTTCCGGCGGTATTCGGACTTGGTATCTTGGTCGGCATTTGCCAATTCCCCTGCATGGGTGGCCCGTACCTCATGGTAATTGGGCTTCTAAAAGACCAGGTGACTTATCTAAGCGGATTCGGCTATCTTCTGCTTTATAACTTCATCCTAATTATTCCTCTGGTGGCTGTTTTATTTATCTCTGCGGATAAACTATTGGTCGATAAAGTACAGATATGGAAACGAGATAATATTAACTCAGTAAAACTATGGGCCGGAATCGGTATGATTATTATCGGCATCTTAATCTTCTTCATCTAATATGATAATAGCCATATCGTCTATTCTCATTCTAACAGCCATCATTTGGCTTATAAGTAAGAAGTTGCCTTTCCGGATCTGCCCAATCTGCGCCGGGACAACGCTCACATGGGCAGGAATATTCCTCGGAATGTTTTTTGGTAAGTTGCCTATATCCGATTATCAGGTACCGTTCGCCATTCTGGCGGGCGGTACGGTAGTCGGAGCAATGTCTAAATTAGAGGAGCGGATAAAAGTAAAATTCATCCTGGCCTGGAAAACAATATTCGTAGTTTCGGGCTTTGGAATAGTGTATAGCCTGGTTGCGGGAAAATGGGCGCTGGTTGGCTTCGGCATATTTTTGAATGTGCTGATTACCCTCTACTTCAAAAAAAGTAAGAAGCATTGGGGAACCGGGAAAGCCAAAGAGTTGGAAGAAAAAATGAAAAGCTGTTGTTAGATTATCCATTAATTAAATCACATGAAAAAAATGAAAGATATCGCATATGCTTTACTTATAATAATAGTCATTGTGTTTTTGGGCCTTACTCCGGCTAAACCTTCTGCTGTTTTTCAGCTAAAGTGGGAAGACATTGGGATAAAAATGGTGGAAGCTGGTGTAATTGATAAAGAAAAATTCGAAGAACTGTATAATCAACGAGGCGGACTAAGCGAAACAGATATCAAGCTGCTGACAAGCGATAAAAACGAAAATATTGAAATTAATACGGAAAACTCGGGTATTATGCTAAACATGCTTTGGGCTTTCGGCTTGGGCAACAAAAATGAAATATTGCAAAACGGACCTATGATGGACGAAAGATACGGCAATCCGGGAAACTTTGCTTCTACGGGTGGGTGGACCCTTTCCAGGGGACATGCAATGAGTCATTACAGTATGCATTCTTTCGTAAACCTTACCAAAGAACAGCAGGTTTTAGTGGAAAGAGCCGCTAAAAATATTTACAGACCCTGTTGCGGCAACTCTACTCACTTCCCGGACTGCAATCACGGAATGGCAATGCTTGGACTGCTCGAACTTATGGCTTCGCAGGGTGCGTCCGAATCTGATATGTATAAAACTGCTCTTGAAGTAAATTCTCTCTGGTTTCCTCAGGAATATGATAACATTCAGGCTTACCTTACCTCAAAAAATCTTGACTGGAAAAACGCTGAACCGAAAGAAATTTTAGGAGTAAATTATTCCAGCGCAGAGGGATATCAAAAAATGTTGTTGCAAATGCAATCGCCGGGACAAAAAAACGGGACAGGTTGTGGAGCTTAATTTTTTGTGATAAAATGTGTGTTCAATGTTGAAAAAACACACATTCCACGTAGCAGGCACGCATTGCGCATCATGTAAAATATTGATTGAAGACGTTTTGGGCGAGCAAAGCCTGGTTAAAAGTGTCGAGGTTAACTTAAGGAAGGAAACGGTCCTCTTGGAAACAGAGAGCGAGGAAACCCCCGAGGAAATCGCCAAGATACTTACCGAAAAAATAAAGCCGAACGGTTATACCCTGTCGGTGGAAAAAACAGTTTCGGAAAACATAAAATACGACGTTATCTGGAAAGCTATCCCTGTCGGCCTCTTTTTTTTAGGATTGTTTTTCTTGCTGCAAAAGTCCGGGATACTCAACCTGGGCATCGGAGGCACCACGACGCCACTTACCGGTTTTGTGGTCGGGCTTATCGCATCTGTTTCCTCATGCCTCGCTGTCGTGGGCGGTCTCGTCTTGTCGCTGTCGGCAAAAGTATCGCAAGATAATGTAAGCGATAAAAAGAATTTTATTCTTTTCCATGCGGGAAGACTCGTGAGCTTCGCTGTCCTCGGAGGAATACTCGGAGCTTTGGGACAAGCCATAGGCATAAATTTTACATTTACTTCTATTCTCGGGATTATCGCATCTATTGTGATGCTGGTGCTCGGACTTAACTTAACCGGAGTACTTTCCAAAAATCACATTACCCTGCCCTCCGGTATTTTTAATTTTTTCCGAAAAATAGAGCACAAGACGTTCACTCCGCTCGCCATAGGCTTCGGAACATTCTTTTTGCCCTGCGGATTCACTCAGTCAATGCAAGTAGCGGCGCTCTCGAGCGGGTCCTTTGTTTCCGGCTTCCTGATTATGTCGGCTTTTGCCTTAGGCACCCTACCCATGCTCGCGCTTCTTTCTTTCGGCTCTGCGTCGTTCGCTCATGGCAAACACGCTCCTTTGTTCTTTAAATCCGCCGGAATAGTGGTAATAGGACTGGGGCTGTTCGCGCTTTTGGGCGGACTTGTAGCGCTCGGTATCATTAATCCTTTGTTCAATATATAATTATCATATGAATAAAACTTCTTTAATCGCCATCACTATACTTATCCTCGGAGTTTTCGGGTTTGTCTTTATAATGGGATCAAGTGGAAATCCGGCTGTGGTAAAAAACGTTGAAGTAAAGGACGGCATCCAGTACGTTAATATTGACGCTGGCGGAGGCTACTCCCCGAAAGTTTCTTTGGCCAAGGCGGGTATTCCCACAAAACTTATCGTAAAAACAAGCGGCTCTTTTGATTGCTCTTCCCTGCTTTCCATCCGTTCCGTTGGTTTTGAAAAGGTACTGCCTCCAACAGGAGAAACAGAGGTTGATGTAGGCGTCCCGGTGGCTGGTGTTCCTTTGCGAGGGGTGTGTTCCATGGGAATGTACAGCTTTTTGGTGAATTTTGAATAAATAAAAATGAGTAGTGCTATAATGGACGCATGGTCATAGAGTGGAATAAAGTAACCTGGTATTCAAAGCTGCTCGCGGTAATCCTCTTTGTGTTGGTTTTTTATATCGGTTTTAATTTAGGAGAAAAAAAGAAAGAAGTTATTTCTCCTCCTACCAAAACGGAAGAGCAAAAGGTGCCCCCTGTTCCGGTAACAATAAAAACAAAGGACATAAAAGAGGAGAATTTTAGCGGAAAGGTGCCTGTAATTTCAGGCTCAGGAAAATTATCACTTGCCTCACAAGAGTATATAAACCAAACGGTCGCGGATTTTAAAAAAGAAGCGGACGAACAAGTGCCTAGCATGCGGGAACAATTTGGAGAAGAAAGCCCGACAGCTCAGTATGAGATAGACATCAACGCGAAGTATATAGAGGGAGGAAAAACAGAATCCGTGGTAATGCGCGTATATACTTACACCGGCGGAGCCCACGGGAATAGTTCATATAAAGTTATTACCGCATCCGCCCCTGCCGGAGGAATTTTATCATTGGCTGATGTTGTCCAAACAGATAAGCGAGCGGCTTTCGTCGAATTTGTCAAAAAAGAACTTAAAATATGGAAATCGGATGAAGCCGGTTTATTCCCAGAAGCAGTAGATGCTTTGAATTTTGGCTCTTTCGCCGACTGGGCATTTGATAAAAATAATTTAATACTATTTTTTGACCAATACGAGATAGGCGCAGGAGTTTTGGGACCTGTTGATTTTCCGATAAAAATAGAAAGAATTAATGATTTTCTGAATTTTACCGTTTTATAGAAAAGCCGATTAAGGCCATATTTTACAAGGTAGCCGGCAAAAAGCTGGTTTTTTTTAATTATCATCAGACCATACATTAAATTGTCATTAAAATTATACTATCACGGCTCATATATCAGGAGGGGTTGGTCGACTGTTGCTTAAATTATCATAAAACAATTTTTATAGCAGCCTTCCTATCATATTCCAAGCATTTTCGCTTGGGACGTCATAAGAAGAAATACTTAATTAACAACAATCAATTAAAGTTATCACTAATATAATGAAAAAAATGAAAATAACAAAAAAAATTATGGCTGTATTTGCTCTTTTTGCACTTGCAGTCGGTTCGTTCGCGGTTTCGCTAAACCAATCAAAAGTAGCCAGCGCGGCCACACCATGGGACGTATCGGGTAATTACGTAATCAACATGAACTACTTGGGTACGGATTATCCTCACGACATGTCTCTGTCACAAAACGGAACAGGAAATCTTACGGGTAATGGAGGAAGTCCCGCGGGAGCGAATACATACACTTGGGTAATCACTTCGGGCTCTATTGAGGATACGGACGTCTCCTTTGACGCTGATTACACAGCTACGCCAGATGCAGTAACACCACAAACAGTTCTTCATGTAGAGGGAGTAATTGCAGGGGACGGAACAATTTCCGGAACTTGGTCTGATAATTATCAGGGAGGCGTACGTGCGGGCACTTGGACTACTACTAGCGGCGCGGCAATAGCTTTGCCCGGAACGCTGGCAGCGGAAGACTTCGGAGTTATGGATATGAGCGGGGTAAAGGGATACACAGCAGGCTTTGGCCTGACGGATGCAACCTTTGAGAACGCGCAATCCGTAATTGTAAAACTATATTCCGGAGCGATCCTGCTTCAGACTAACACCCTAAACGGCCCAAATGCGGCTTCTATCACGGGAGTACAGATATCTTCGCCTTTTGACGTATTCGGAACATTCGATTACGTAGCCGATGTATATTGGGAAAATGTAAGAGAAGCTGAATACGGACAAAACTTGATTCCGGACAAGGTAGTCGCTACCGTGGTTCTGGAAAACGGCAAAGAAGTGACAGCTGAAAACACAAATTTGACGGGAGACCCAGAAACGATTTTTCCACCGGAAGACGAAGACCCTGAGATGGTCAAGGTAACGATTAAAAAATATGTTGACGGGGCTTTAGCCACAGGAACGAGCGCAAACAACGCTGACTTCACAATGAACGCCGCTTGGGATGCTGAAAACATCGGGGCTGGCTCAGGACAATACACGCTTAGTGAAAACGGTTTCGGTGGAGATCCTACTCCTTACCAAGCCATAACTGCAGACATGACATCCGGAGCTGATTACTCTACGAGTGAAGTCATGGACAGTGTAGTAGCCGCAAGCTGCGACACCGACGCGCCATTTTCTTTGGTAGGTTATGCAGTCGGCGATACGTTAGCAGAAGCGGAAGCGGCAACTCCGACTCTTGTTGCGCCAAGCTTTACTAATCTGACCACGGATAAATTTGTCCTGGTATTGAACGATGACTGTGCTACGGACGCTGACGGCACCATAGGAGGAGAAGTAGTGGGTGGCGTTGGAGTACTTGAAGTGACATCAGTTGAAACGGTAGATTCTACCGCGACCGCTGACGACACATTCGAAAACGGCTGGGAATACGTCTTCAATATTACAGTACCGACAAATGAAGATGACCTAGCTATGAAGTTTGCCGACTGGGCAAGGACCGGTGGAGGAGGCACGATTCCCGCAGCAAACAATATAAGAATATCTTCTCCACAGGCAGATAACAGCGGGGCAACGGTTCTGATAACTGCGGCTAACACTTATTCAACACCAGCCCTGCACATGACCGGCGACCTTAATCCATCCATGGATGGCCTACAAGTAAAAGTTACGGTCGAAGTAAAAATCCCTTCAGACACTCCAAGTGGATCATACACCACTAGCTACGGGGTTAAGACAGAATAACCAGTTATGAAAATGAACCATAACAAAACACTGCTGAAATCGTTCTTGCTCTTCGCACTACTGTGCATGTTTTCTTCCTCGGCATACGCTTCGGAAGTCATAGGCACTTTATCTTCTTCCGGCGCAACAGCGCCGGAAGAACAAAGCTCGGGGAGCGGAACAATTTCCGGCAGCGTCGGGGGCAGTTCTTCGTCCGGTAGCGGAAGTAGTGGCAGTACATCTTCCGGCGGAACGAGCGGCGGAGGAACGGTTCTGGGAGCGTCTACGGTAGCCGCAGGGAGCCCTTCATCAAATAGCCTATCTTCTGACGGAATGGCCTTGCAGACGTCTAACAAGGGCCTAGCGGTTGATTACGGGACAGAAGCGGGAGCTTCTACTCCGGAGGCAACCCCGACAGTTACTACGCCTTTTGACTACTCATCCGCCCAAGTGGCCGCAGTAGGAGGAATTAGCAACTTTAGCGCCGCGGACTGGTTTTGGATTATTCTGCTCATCTTGCTTCTTGTCGGGACTATAATATACATTTATAACCGAAACAGAGAAGATAACGTGGCGAGATTGGGATAATTATTCCAAACGATGGCAATGGCTAAAACTAAAAAACCCGCATATGCGGGTTTTTTAGTTTATTTTTTTTACTGAAAGCTTAAACTGCCCATATTATTATTCTCTTCTTTGGACTTGTACAATGACTTTATGAGCTCAAGCCCGCGGTGCACTTGCACCGCAATGGTATTTTTTGACTGTCCCGTAATGTCCGACATCTCCTCAAGCGTCAGGTCTTGTATATATCTCATCCGCAATACTTTCTGGTACTTCTGGGGCAAGCTGTCTATCATAGATAGCGCCCCCTTCCCGTCTAGTTTGTTTATTATTTGCGGAGAGTAATCCACCCTGGGCTCAAACCCTTTTTCGAGAAGGACATCGAGCGAGCTTGCTTTGTGTCTCCTGTACTCATCCACAATAACATTATTCAGGATGTGGTAAAGAAAGGCTTTCATGGTTTCTATCTTTCCGCCCTTTACGAGGTAATTCCAGGTTTTCAAAAATGTTTTTTGCACAAGGTCTTCGGAAAGCGCGCGGTCATTTACTTTGAAAAATGCCCTGGCTTTCAGCTCTTTGGCATAGTCATTGTGAGCCATAGTGAGCAGCATCTTCATTTGTATCTCTTGTTGTACTGTCATATTGTATTCTTTAACTAATAATTGTATTAGATATTTAATCTAATCTTAATATTATATCCGTATGGAAATTTTAGTCAATGTGAAATAACCCTTATTTGGGGATAAGATGTGTATAACTTTAATACTATTTTAATGTTATTTCGAAATTCTTATTTTCTCTTTAAGGGCAACGTCACGCTGAATATACTGCCTTTTTGGGGAGCGCTTTTGACATCCACTCCCCCTCCGTGAATTTCAGCTACCCATTTTACTATAGCTAGCCCAAGCCCGGTCCTGTTACCATCCGAATTATGGGACTTATCTCCCCGGTAAAATCTTTCAAAAACGTGGTTAATATCTTCCTTGGAAACTCCGATTCCGTTGTCTTCCACGCTTATCTTGACGGATCCCTTGGAAACTTTGGCATATATGGTCGTGCGCCCGTTTTGATGGCCGTAAGTAATAGAATTCTTAATAAGATTCATTAACATTTTTTCCAGATAATCCGCATTTCCGTAAATTTTTATATTAGGGATGTTTTTAACGGTAAGAGAAATATTTTTTGGGGAAGCGATGGTACTGCACCTCTCTACGACAGAATTAACGAGGGATTTTATATTAACCTTATTGTAAATAACCGCGTCGGTTTGCCCACGACCGCCCTGAGAGGTAAGAAGAGCCAGGTCAGACACAATGTCGGAAAGACGTACTATTTCTTCGTCAATAGCTTCAATGATATCCTCGCTTAATTTTATATCTTTTTTGCCTAATCTTCTGGCCAAATCAATGTTTCCTTTTATGATAGCTAGCGGGGTTCGAATCTCATGGGTAGCATTGGCGATGAATTCGTTTTTTATTTTTTCCTGTGAAAGAAATACTTCTGTAGCTTTTTGTTTTTCGGCTAAAATCCGTTCTTTTGCTTTGCTTTCCACCAGCCAATTGACAGTTATCGCCTGAGCAATGACATTCCCGATAGTAGCTGAAAGAGACAATTCCGGTCGGGTAAAGTTGTGTCTTTGTTTAAAACAAATAACAATACTTCCGTACGCATGGTCGCCATAATGCACGGGGATGATGATATAACTTTTTAAAAACTTATCGATACCGGAGTTGTAATTTTCTTTATTTACATTGTTGTCATGCAGGTAATCTCCCCTCTTGCCCGGCATGGAAGTATTTTTTACCTTTACCGGGATGACCGGGTCGTAGGGAGTATTTGAACTCTTATAGACAAGGCTATATTTATCTTTTATGTTAAATCTGCCAAAAGCAAAACCGAAATCGGCTCCAAAAATTTCTATACATTCTTCTGTAAAGTTTCTGATAATTAAAGAATTACTCTCTTCCGCCATTGCGTTCAAAGTAGCGCGGTTTAGAAAATCTAGTTTTTTTGAAACTGATTTATATGTCATTTTTCATATGTTCCAGTACAAGCGGCAATTCTTCCTTAAAGACAAAAGGAAGGAGAGAACTGATATGTTCCTCCTTTGGGTTTAAAAAAAAGTCGATTGCAAATTTCTGAAAACCACCCCCGGGAATCCCGGCTTCTTTCTTTATATCCTCGGAATGAACCGGCTGTTTATAAAAATATACTGCCCGGATGAAGTTGTTCTTGGATCCGAAAGGATTTTTGGCTATTTCCGACCCTCTTAGCTTTTTTAAAAGCACTAGATCGGAGGCATTTATTGAAATTCCGGTTTCTTCCTTTGTTTCTCTTATGGCGGCGCTTAAATAATCCTCCCCTTTGTTAACATGACCGCCGACAGTGGCGTCGAGCAACCCGGCCGACTGGCGATCCAGACCTCTCCTTTGGAAAATAATATTGCGACCTTTGTCGCGCATCCACACATGAATCTCCCGATGCAAGAGTCCGGTACGGTGAGCCTCGGTCCTTGTTTTCGCGTCAATAATTTCGTCATCTTCGTTGACTATATCCACCAACCTTTGATTTTCATAATTTAAATTTGTCATTGTTTATTCCAGTTTTCGCTCTTTTGAGCTCGTCAGCGGGGACATACATCCCCGAAACTGCGATCGCCGGCACGATCGCAGTTCCCTGCGCTCGTGCCGAAGATCATGATGCCGGACGGAGCCCGGCGATTACTTCAAGCTGACGGACACAGTCCTCAATTGTGCCGTCGTTCCAGATGACGTAATCGTACTGCTCTTCGAACGGGTCGTGCCAATGGGCAAGATTTTTTCTCCACTTTTCAGTGAAGTTAATATCCTGCTGTATGCACCGCTCCATCAATCGCCGACGTAGGTCTTCCTTGTAGTGCATATTTATGAAGACGGTTACCATGGGCAGAGGATTACTGAGATGGTGCGAGATGCAATAACCCTCCCAGTATTTCTGGATAAGCGGAGAGGCATACCCGAAAGTGGCAAGGACGGCGTCCACGTCCGGATCCGGAGCCTCCGTATGCCAAAAACGAGGATTGGGTATTCCGGTCCGGTACCTCTTTTTCCGTACCTCAACTAAGCGATTGGTAAAAACCGGAGAAAGAGGCCAATCAAACTCAGTATCTTCCGCAACCTTGTACTCAGTGACGAGGTGATCCGTGAAAAAGAGGATGTCGCTCTCTTCTTCTGCTGCCTGCGGGCGTGATGGGGCGGTTAGGAGAAGCTTAGCGCCTCCTCCATTCCGCGCTATCGGGGAAAGGCGCCAGTCGAACTCCGCATCGTCCACTACCTCGTATTCGGTTGGAGGTTCCCCTTTCCGAAGACGACGAGTAGTGACACGGCGCGCCCTACGCACTCTATGCCGGCGTGCAAATTCGTCCAGTAAAGTGCTTTTACCCACACCCGAGAACCCGTTCACACACATAAATGATGTCATATCCCCTCCTCAGGGATTTTGTTAAATCCCCTAGTTAGGGATACATTGTTAAAGATCTACTTCACCTAACTTCGCACTGATTTCCTCTATTTGTACCACAAAATACGAGAAAAAACAAGGCTGGTGAAAAATTTATTCTTTCAGGACAAACCCAACCCCCCTTACGGTATGTATTAGAGGCTTATTTTTACCTCCGTCAACTTTTGTGCGCAGATACCGTATGTGGACGTTCAGCTCGTTATTTGTTTCTTTGAAATCCGGACCCCAGGCGTGGTCTATGAGCTTGCGCCTGTTTATGGCTTCGCCCGTGTTTGTCATCAGTGTATCCAAAAGTTTGTATTCTTTTGGAGTTAGTGGAATAACAATGCCGGCACGGGTAACTTCATGCTTCTTTTTATCCATAATCAAATTCGCAACTTTGGTTATATCGGATTCGGTATTTTTTCGGCGTCGCAAGACGGCGCGGATGCGGGCAAAGAGCTCATTCAACCCGAAAGGCTTTATCAGGTAATCATCGGCGCCGGCATCAAGACCGATTACCCTGTCTTCTACTGTTCCCCGGGCTGTAAGCATTATAATCGGTGTATGAATATGATGCTCCCTCAATTCTTTGCAAACAGCAAAGCCGTCTTTTTTAGGAAGCATTATATCGAGAATAATGAGGGAATAATTATTCTTCAAAGCCTTCTTCAACCCTTCTTCTCCATCATATGCCACATCCACAGAATAGCGCTCTATTTTAAGCGCTTTTTTTAATATATCAACCAGTTTTTTTTCGTCTTCAATAATTAAAATTGCCATAGTATTATTTATACCACCGAACCTAAAAACTTGCAATGTTTTTATTAAAATTGGATTAAGTTATCCACAGAATCAACAGTCTTAATAACATCTTTTTATGGATATTTAAAATTATAAGGATTAAAGTAATTAAGTTAATATTAACTAAAATACCTCCCTCTTTATATGTAATAAATTAAAGGGTTAAACGGCTATAAATAAGCATGGGAAAAATTAAAAAGCGATCAAAGCAAACCATATCAGGTAAAAAAAACGTCTCCGAAAACGGCCTGGAAGATATTGCGGAGATAATGGGTGTTGCGGAAATGATTACGCGCCATATTAACCAGTTTGAAGTAACTATGGCTGAATCCATCCACAAACTGGAGGTGCACGTCAAACACCTGGAGGAAGAAATAGAATTGCTAAGAAAGCAATAAATTTTTTATTTTTTTCTGGCAATACAAGCCTTGATGAAAGCATTAAAAAGCGGATGTGGTAAAAGGGGTCGCCCCAGGAATTCCGGATGGAACTGCACTCCTAGGTAAAATGGGTGTTCTTTTTTAGGAAGCTCCGCTATCTCCATCAAGGCTCCGTCAGGAGAAGTTCCGGAAAAGACAAATCCGGCTTTTTCAAGTTGCTCAATATACGAATTATTCACTTCATAGCGGTGACGGTGTCTTTCCGATATTTCCCCACCTGCTCCCGATTCGAGAGGGCGGGCAGGTTTTTTGCCTGTCTGCGCCCCGCCTGCGCTGGCAGGGGGCAGGCCGTAAGCCGAGGCGGCCTGGGTCCCCTCTTTCAACCTGCATGGATATGTTCCGAGTCGCATAGTCGCGCCATAATTTTTATTTTTTATTTTTTCAACCTGGTCCTGCATGGTGGCTATTACCGGGTCCGGAGTATTCGGGTCAAATTCGGTGGAATTCGCTTCTTTCAGATTAAGCACGTTCCGCGCGAAAGAGATCGTCATAATCTGCATCCCTAGGCACAATCCAAAATACGGTATTTTATTGCGCCTAGCGTAATCAGCTGTGAGGATCATCCCTTCGGCGCCTCGCTTGCCGAATCCACCCGGAACAATAATGCCGTCCAAGCTGTCGAGCTCTTTTAGTTTGTCCTTGTCGGCCTCAAATTTCTCGGAATCAATCCAAACAATAATTGGCTTGTGGTTTAGTCCCCATGCAGCATGGTTTATCGATTCGATAACCGAAATATATGTATCTTTGCAAGATTTAAAATTAAAATATTTGCCGACAATGCCGATACGAACCTCTTTTTTTATTTTTTTGATTTTGTTCGCAAAGGCGGTCCAGTCAGCGAGATCCTTGTGGCGGGAAGGCAGACCTATGGTCTTAAGCAGCGTCGCTCCGAAGTTTTCTTTTTCAAAATTAACGGGAACGTCGTAAATGGAATATACATCCGGCGCTGAAATTATGCGTTCTATGGGAAGACTGCATACGTTGCTGATAGTACGCTTGATGTCGGGGGTAGCCGGCTGGTCTGCCCGGCAAATAACGAAGTCCGGATTGAGCCCGACCGAAAAAAGATCGGTGATAGCATGCTGAGTCGGCTTGGATTTCTGCTCCCCGAGCAAGGTAGGAGTCGGTAAGTAACTTATCAAAACAATAAAAACATCCGCGGGATTTTTGGACTTCATCATCCGGGCCGCCTCTAGGAAAGGCAGAAGCTGGTATTCGCCAACCGTGCCGCCATATTCTATTATTACGATTTCGGAATTATTTTTTTCCTGGCATACTTTAATGCGCCTGACTATTTCTTTCGGAATGTCGGGGTAAACTTCCACGTCTTCCCCCCCGTATTCGAGATTGCGTTCGCGCCTGATAACCTCCGCGTATATTTGCCCGGTCGTAAGGTAGTTTTCCCGCGTACTGGTCTGGTTTGTAAATCGCTCGTAGTTTCCGAGATCCTGGTCAGCTTCTATCCCGTCCTCGCCTACGAAAACTTCGCCGTGTTCGGCGGGGCGTATGGTGCCGGCATCCAGATTCACGTACATGTCCGCTTTGACGTTTGTAACTCTGTAGCCTCTCGATTGCAGTATTTTCCCTATTGAGGAGGCGGCGATTCCTTTACCCACGGAAGACATGACTCCTCCCACTACAAAAATATATTTTGTCTCTTTTCTCGACTTTTTTTTCTGCATTATTTTATTTATTCAAATACTTTCTGGCGGCCAGAAAGCTGGAAATTACACCTAGGATTATACCTGATAATAAAAGTATTGCAAAAATCTGCAGGAAATTGGATGCGTAATAATCATACATATTTATGCCAAGAAACCCCGTCATGTTCCTGCCTAGCCAGGCTGTTGCGGGCCAAAATAGTATGACGGTTATAAGCGTGGCCACACCCCCGTATATCGCACCTTCTATCATAAAAGGGCCTCTCACGTGCATTTTTGAAGCTCCTACCAGGCGCATGACTCCTATTTCCTCTTTGGATATAAAGATAGTCAACCGGATCATATTGAAGGTAATTATTATGGAAGAAAGTATGAAATAAAGAGTTAAGAGAAAGCCGAATTCCTGGGCGCCGGATATTATTGTGTTCAGTCTGTCTATTACCTTTTTATTTTGGTAATAGTTTACCTTGTCTACTATCGAAGAAGAACTGAGTACGAGAGCATTGTCGGATTTCATGAAATTGGCAATGCTCTCGTATTGGCCTATTTCTTTCGCTCTTACATTTAAGTTGGCAAGCAGAGGATTTTCTTTTATCTCGTCAAGCGCCTGAATAGTAGGATAGTCATTGGAATGCCGCTCTCGGAAAAGTCTTAACTCTTCTTCCGCGCTGGTATAAGTAACCTGCGCCACTTCCGGCAACTTCTCCAGGGAAGACTTTATTGCCATAATTTTGTCTTCGCTAGCTTCTTTTGTGAAGTATATGACTACGTCAACTTTGTCTTTTATTTGAGTCAGAGCCGAATGCAAAACCGCCTGGAGGAGCAAGATAGTAGCTATTATCGCGAGAGTGTTGACCACCTGAAGCACAGCCGCCCAGGAAATAGAGCCGTTTCTTTTAAAATTTATAAACCCCGCCTTAACTATTCTTTTTAGTGCGATGAGAGCCATTTTTTTAGTATAACATATCTACTTTGAGTGCTTGGTGTCCCTGATAATTTTGCCGTTTTCCATGGTTATCACCCTCTTATTTACGGATTCTATGACCCCTCGGTTATGGGTGGTTAAAATCACCGTTGTGCCAAGGTCGTTTATTTTTTTTAAAATCTGCACTATCTCATGCGTGTTTACGGGGTCCAGGTTTCCCGTATGCTCGTCAGCGAGTATTAGTTCGGGCTGGTTTATTATGGCTCTGGCTATCGCCAGACGCTGCTTTTCCCCCCCGGACATCTGGCTCGGGAAATGAGAAAGCCTGTGGCTTAAGTCCACTAACTCAAGAACGTGCGGTACGTCGCTCGCTATTTCTTCTTCGGTCTTGCCCACGGCCTCCATGGCAAAAGCGATGTTTTCATAGGCAGTCTTATTTGAAAGGAGCTTGAAATCCTGGAAAACTACCCCGATGCGCCTGCGGAGCTTCGTTAAATCATTGCTTTTTAGGGCGCTTATGTTTATGGATTCGAAAAATACCGTTCCGTCCGTTGGGTTTTCTTCCGCCAGGATCATTTTAGTCAGAGTGGTCTTGCCTGCCCCGGAATGGCCGACTATGGAAACAAATTCCCCCGCTTCAACCGTAAAAGTGACATCGAGGAGCGCCGTCGCGTCCCTATAAACTTTTGAAACATTGTTAAAATAAATCACCTATCTATATTATCACAAATTCTTCTCTGCCTCAATGAAAATATCTAAGTCGCCGTCCAGTACCGCATCTGTATTGGAGGTTTCCGCGCCTGTCCGGTGGTCTTTGACCATTTTGTAAGGGTGAAGCACATATGAGCGTATCTGGCTCCCCCACTCTATTTCGGTATTCTTGGTAAATTTCATGCTTTCTTCGATACTCTTTTTTTCTTCCTGTGATTTTTTGAAAATCTTTGCCCGGAGCATCCCCATGGCAAGCTCCCTGTTTTGCTCTTGTGAGCGCTCTGTGGCGGCGTGCGCCGAAAGGTTAGTAGGGATGTGCACGATACGGACCGCGGTCTCCCTTTTGTTCACGTTCTGTCCGCCGGGACCACCGCTTTTTGCAAATTCTATTTTTAAATCAGCAGGAGGAATAGCTATGTCTTTTTCTTCGAGTTTGGAGAATTTGGGCAAAACTTCTATTAAAGCGAAAGATGTATGCCTCTTAGCGTTAGAGTTAAAGGGTGAAACTCGCACCAGGCGATGCACGCCGGATTCATTTTTTAAAAGACCATAAGCTCCCTTTTTTTCTAAACCTACCTCAAAAGATATAGTTTTGATACCACTATGTTCATTCCAATGATCGTGAATAACTTTCCAAGACCCACCCTTCTTAACAATATAGCGTCCATACATGTCGTAAAGCATGCGAGCAAAATCTTCCGCGTCGTCTCCTCCCGCTCCGGAAATTATCGTAACTATGGCGTTGCCTTTATCATACTTTCCCGCCCCCTCTTTTTTAGCTTTGAGTTCCGAAAGCTCCCTTAAGACAGCCTGCGCTTTTATTTTGTCGCTCCAAAATTCCGGGCCCTGCATCTCGGATTCGAGTTTTTCTATCTCCGCGTCTATATTTTCTGTCTTTTCGTTCATCCAATTACTTTACCAAAATTAACTTTTATTTGCTATAATTATACAAATGGAACTCCACCCCCGAATAAATAAAAATTACGTGCATCATCAAAAATCCTCCGTTGCCAATGTCCTAAAAGAGGTGGTTTTTGGCATAGAAGACGGGATGGTTTCGACCTTGGGATCCATTACCGGTATCGCCATAGGGAGCAACAACCACTCTACTGTACTCCTCGCGGGAGTGGTCATCATTTCCGTGGAATCCATTTCCATGGGCATAGGCTCCTATATTTCGAATCTTTCCCATGAAGAAATGAATAAGAGAAAAATCCACGAAGAGAAAGAAGAACTGAAAAATTTCCCGGAAGAAGAAAAAGAAGAGCTATATCAGATGTACATAAAAGAAGGCTGGTCCAAGGACCTGGCTTATAAAATGTCGGAGGAAGCCGCCAAAAACGAAAAATTGATTTTAAATGAAATGATATTACACGAGCTCAAAATCCCGAAAGACGAAGAGTCCACCTCGGTAAAGGGCGGCATGTTCATGTTTTTTGCTTATATAATAGGCGGGATGGTTCCCATGGCTTCTTACTTGTTTTTGCCAATCAAAGAAGCCGTACCGCTTTCGGTAATAGTTACCCTGACCGGACTTTTTATGCTGGGCATGAGCACCACTAAATTCACAAAGCAATCTTTGGTAAAATCCGGGCTAAGAATGCTGATTTTAGGCGGAATCGCCCTTGTTGCCGGACTCCTCGCGGGTATCTTTATGGGACAATAACTATATAGTTGTGCTATGAATTAGAAAGTCACCAGAAAGCATGACCTTCTAGTGACTGATACCTTCCGGTACGAGAGGGCTCATCTCAATTTTTTCATCCTAAGGACCTTCCTTCTGATCATCCTCTCCTCCTCCTCCATCCTATCTTCGGTAATGCCCAGGACCATCTCCATCCCCCTGAGCATCGATCGCATCTTCTCTTTCGGGATGTCAGTCTCGTAAAACCAGACTGCCCGCCCCTCTTCAAGCTCTATGAGCTTCCTGAGGAACACCCGGTACGTTTCGAGGCCTTTACTCCCTTTACTCATTGTTTTCCTCCTTAAACACTTATCAAGTTTCATGGTATACCCCCGAAACACATTCGCCAGTAAGTAATAATTTTTTACGATAAAGCGTAGCTTGATAATTGAATATTGATAAATCTATGGTTATTTGTTAGAATAGTGACGTCAATTGTTGACGTCACTATATGAAAAAATTATTACTTAAATTTGGATTGGACGAAAAAGAAGCAGAAATTTACTTAGCCTGCCTTGCCAAGGAACTTAACACCCCGACCGACGTAGCCAGAAAAACAGGCATCAAAAGAACTACTATATACTTTTATTTGGGAAAATTGCTGGGGAAAGGGTTAATTTCATATAAAGTGCATAGAGCTAAAAAATACATACGAGCATTGCCTCTTCGTAAATCTTTGTCCGAATATATAAAAAAGAACAAAGAAGAATTAGCGGAACAAGAAAAAATAGTAGGTAAGTTGCCTAAAGACAAGCCTGTTAAGTTTCAAAACTCTCAAACCCAGGTTTATTATTATGAAGGCAAGGAGGGCGCAAGGCTGGTTATGGAAAAAATATTGGCAGAAAGAAAGGACATCCACTGGATGGGATCAATTGAAACAATTCTGTCTGTGTTTAAAGAAAAGCAGTTTTATAAAATGTTTACCATAAAAAGAATGGCCCAAAACACTTCGGCCTTTGCTATAACAGATAAAAAAATCCTTGACTACCCCCGATTCAGCGAAATGCTTGGGGGGAAATTCCGTTCTATGAAATTCATTGATAAAAACTTTGACACTCCCGTCCTGCTTGTATTATTCGACGGGACAGTATGCTTTATTTCCAGAGACTCTAAAATTAGCACCGTGATTATTGAAGATGATTTAATTTACCACACAATATACTTTTTATTTCAGTCCTTTTGGAAGACAATACCCGCTTAAAATTGTGGAGCCGATGGACAGGATTGAACTGTCGACCCCCGCTTTACGAAAGCGGTGCTCTACCAACTGAGCTACATCGGCAAGGTAACATGGAGCCGTTGGACGGGATTGAACCGTCGACCTCGTCATTACCAATGACGTGCTCTACCAACTGAGCTACAACGGCAAATTTATTCTTTTTTTGCGCGACCGACCGGATTTGAACCGGCAACCTCCCGCGTGACAGGCGGGTGCTCTAACCAGTTGAGCTACGATCGCAGTATTTCCATTATACATAAATTCGTATAATTTGAAAGGTCGTTTTACTTTTTTTGTGTCGGCACCAGGAGTTGCACCTGGGACCTGCACTTTATGAGTGTGCCGCTCTAACTACCTGAGCTATGCCGACAAAATATCCCCCTTCATTCCCTCTATTAACCCTAACATTCTATACTTCAAATTCATCCCCCGCCTTACTATCATCCTACATATGCCATAATAATTCTCATAGTTATCATATACCTTACTGACCTTAGTATTTACATAATAAGGCTTTCTAAACTGATTGTTTGGTAAGTTTAGCAGTTTTTTCCAAAAACTCAAGACTATATCTATTCTTTTTTCGTGGATTCTATTAATTTGAATTGAGCATATAATTTCTTCAGTAGGTATATGTAAAACATTGACCAAAAACAATTTCATTATGAGTATCATTTTTGGATCTGAGTTTACAAATATAAAACCTGAAGTACTATCGGTCTTTGAGCCTTCACTCCAATATAGAGCAGTAGAAATCAACAATAACTCTCTTTTAGAGATGCTTTTAATTATTTTTTTGCCCCAAATCTCAGCATCTTTAATAGCATCAAGTCTTTTATTTTTATTTGTTTCTGCTCCCATTCTTTGTCCTGTTTTAAAAGAAATTCCCTGATTCTTTCTCAACTTTTCAAATTGTTCCTCTGTTAAAATTATATCTCTACACCAAAGGCTAATGGTGCTTTTTGAAATTCCTAACTTTCTGGCAATTACAACAATAGAAACTCCTTCTTTTCTCATTACTCGCGCTTTTTTCTTTTCGTTATATTTAGACATATATGACATTATACCACTAGTTCTAATAAAACCCCAAACAAATAAAATCACAAATTTATTTGCAAAAATTCACCTTTTCCTATAAGCTAATAACACATAGCGGGGTAGAGAAGAGGCATCTCGTAAGGCTCATAACCTTAAGACTCCGGTTCGATTCCGGACCCCGCAACAATTTTAAGTGTTTTAGATAAATTTTATATATACCCGTAACCGTGAAAAATCTCTTCGTACAGGGCTATTACCCTTTTTGCTTCATGGTGTGACAACTCAAAAGAAAGTCCCTCGTGAGCTATCCTGTTTCTTATCGTGTGCACTTCCCAGGCAATGGTTAAATTCGGAAATGTGTCCTGGTTGGCGGATTTTAGTTTGTCACCTAGGGTATCCCCGCGGAAACCCAGCTGCTCCATTAGCCCCATAAGCATCGTGTCCGCCTCAATTATAGCCAGTTTCCAGTCGCTGGAATGCTGGGAGAAAAGATAGTGCAGTGTCTTGCTCCAATGCTCGTTCTTGGAACCCCCGACCTCCTCACGGAGGTGTTTTTCATATTCTGCTTTGTGGTGCGCGTATTCCGCTATTTCATGTTTCAAGTGTTCGTGTTCTTTTTTACGGATTTCAAACATGCGGACAACAGTGTACGCGATAATGGAAATGAAAAAGAGCGAGAAGAAAAAAAGTATCGCATTCCAGGTATTTATTATCTGTTCGCCAAAGACGACATCGAGAAGCTGCCTTACATACATATAGCCACGGTCAAACAAATATGCCGGGTCAAAGTATTTGGAGTTAAGGAATGTATCGCCGAGAATACTGTTTTGGTTTTCCATAAATCAAATATATTATAACTTTTTTACTTTATTTCCTCAAATTTTTTGCCAATAGTGAAAAGCGAATCCTCTCTAAAGTGCGGAGCCATGAATTGGATGGAGAGCGGGAGCCCCCCTTTGGTTGTCCCTGAGGGCAGGGCGATGGAAGGCACTCCGGAGAGGTTAGCGGGAGCGGAGAATATATCACACAAATACATTGCGACCGGGTCATCCATTTTCTCGCCCAGCTTAAAAGCCGGCATTGGCGCGGTGGGGGTGACAATCAAGTCCACCGCCTCAAATGCTTTCACTATTTCCGCCTTTATTTTTTCGCGGACTTTTATCGCCTTGTTGTAGTAAGCGTCATAATACCCATGGGAAAGCACATAAGTGCCGAGCAGGATGCGTCTGCGCGCTTCTTTGCCGAAACCTTCCCTTCTGCTTTTTACGTACACATCCCTCAAATTATGCGCTTCATCACTCCCCTGCTTGCTTAACCCGTAGCGGATGCCGTCAAAGCGCGCCAAATTTGTGGAGACTTCGGCGGGCATGATTATGTAATAAGCTTCGAGAGAATATTTTGAAAAAGGAAGCTCAATATCCACTATTTCATATCCGGAATTTTTAAATTTTTCCATGGACTGTTTAAAGTTATCCATAACTTCCGCGTCCACTCCGGTGGAAAATAGATGCCAAGGCACACCTATTTTTTTTGGAACGGTTGTCACGTTTTTTGTATTTCTTAAATCATCCGGCACGGAAGTGCTGTCCTCCGGGTCGTATTTAGACAGTAAATTGAAAATGATTTCCGTATCGCGTACGTTCTTTCCGAAAGGCGAAACCTGATCCAGCGAATTTCCCATGGCAATTATGCCATTCCTGGAAACCGCGCCGTAAGTGGGTTTAAGCCCGACCAGCCCGCAAAAAGCCGCGGGTTCCCTCACAGAACCGCAGGTTTCCGTGCCTAAAGCAACGAGAGCCATCCCCGCCGCCAAAGCGGCCGCAGAGCCTCCGGAAGAGCCTCCGGGGACGCGTGAGGTGTCGATGGGGTTCTTGGTTACGCCATAAGCGGAAGTCTGAGTGGAAGAGCCCATGGCAAATTCATCCATATTCGTGCGTCCTATCAAGACAACGCCTTCTTCTTTCAATCTTTTTATAACGAACGCATCATAGCTAGCCGTGTAATTTTCAAGAATTTTTGAGCCCGCGGAAGCCTTATGTCCGGCAAATAAAATATTGTCTTTGATAGCAAGCGGAATGCCGGTCATCAGCGTGGCGCTCCCGTCCGAGAATTTCTTCTGCGCGGTGTCAGCCTGAGCTAGGACATCTCCGTAAATCTCAAGATACGCGTTCAGCTCACCGTTTTTTTCTTTAATAACATTTAAATATGCTTCCGCCAGTTCCCTGCAGGTAAAAACACCATCCTTGAAATTCTGGTGCGCCTTTTCAATTGTAAGACTTTTCAAGTCAATCATAATTACATAATCTTTTTTACTTTCAGAAACACTCCCCCGCCTGCTCCCGAATTATCGTGAGAGCGGGCAGGC
>Ga0209542_10002641_pt1 | contig 39713 bp, 39 predicted proteins | sample RifCSPhighO2_01_FD_184028 | JGI IMG/M metagenome (GOLD analysis project Ga0209542, IMG submission 184028) | Soil microbial communities from Rifle, Colorado - Rifle CSP2_plank highO2_0.1 (SPAdes) (version 2) | ecosystem: Environmental > Terrestrial > Deep subsurface > Rock core/Sediment ... | reverse complement strand
TAACTGATTTGACACCTTTTGATACTTTTTGATACGCTTTGGCTAGTGGTTTATTTTGGATAATATAGCCATTTTTTATACTGATAATGCGCTCCTTTGCTGGAGCGTATTATAAATTTAGAACGCTAATGAAGAAGATTCGTATAATCCCCCGTCTTGATATTAAAGGGCCCAATGTGGTTAAGGGGGTTCATTGTGAGGGATTGAGAGTTGTGGGAAGTCCGGCCTCATTTGCCCGCAAATATTATCTTGAAGGGGCAGACGAACTTTTTTGTATGGACATTGTCGCAAGTCTTTATCAACGCAATTTTGATTTCGATTTATTGAAAAGTTTGGCCAAAGAAGTCTTTATCCCAATCACTGCCGGCGGAGGAATACGATCGATCAATGACATCAATAATATTTTGAGGTCCGGTGCGGACAAGGTTTCTATAAACACCTTCGCAATAAAAAATCCCGGGCTGATTAAGGAGGCGGCAAATAAGTTTGGGTCCCAATGTGTCGTAGTCTCAATAGAAGCCAAAAAAATTTCTGACGGCAGGTGGGAAGCATATACCGACGGGGGAAGAGAAAAAACAGGTATCGACGCAATCAGTTGGGCTCAAAAAGCAATTAAACTAGGTGCCGGTGAACTGATAATAACTTCGATAGACAACGAAGGGACGAGAAAAGGGTACGATATTGATTTAGTAAAAAGGATCGCGTCTTTCTCCCCTGTTCCCATAATTGTACATGGGGGAGCCAGCGGACCGGAGTCATTCGCAAATATCCTAAATTCGTGCCAGGTTGATGGATTATCTGCTGGATCAATATTTCACTATAATGACTTTTCCGTTAAAGATATTAAAAAGTATCTGCAAAAAAATAATTTTCCAATAAGAATATAAGAATTATGAGCAACGTGGCAATAATAGATTATGGCGTCGGCAACTTGCACAGCCTAACAAAGGCATTTGAGGAGTTGGGACAACAGTCTTTTATTACTGAAGATTCTGAAAAAATATTAGCATCCGATGCCATCATTCTTCCTGGGGTCGGAGCTTTCAGAGCTGGAATGGAGGGTTTAAAAATACGCGGTCTGATTCCTATCATCAAAAAGTTCGCCGACTCCGGAAGACCAATTCTGGGCATTTGCTTGGGAGCGCAATTGTTGTTAAGCCATGGATTGGAGTTTGGAAAATTTAAGGGTTTAAATATAATTTCCGGCAAAGTAGTAAGATTTCCTAAAATTAAAGACAAAATACCCCACATTGGTTGGAATGAAATATATTCTGAAGCGAAAAGCGAAAAGCAAAAAGCAAAAAACAAATGGGCTAATACGATTCTTGAGTCCGTGCCGGAAAATTCAGATGTTTATTTTGTCCATTCATATATCTTGCAACCGGACAAAAAAGATAATATTTTAGCCCTAGCTAAATATGGAAATCATAAATTCTGTGCGGCAATTAAATACAAAAAAATCTACGGCTGCCAATTTCACCCGGAAAAAAGTGGAAGAGTCGGCTTAAAAATAATCAAAAAGTTTATTGATCTAATATGACTAAAATTGGAAAATACGGCTTACCTCTTGAAGTAAAATTCTGCAGGAAATGTGTGATCTCCAACCAGAGGCCGATCTCAACCGTAGAAGTCAAAAACAGGGGTTCCAAAAAAGAGACAATCGCTTTTAACAAAGAGGGGGTTTGCGATGCTTGCCGATTTGCTGAATATAAAGAAACGAAAATTGACTGGAATAAAAGAGAGCGCGAACTCGTAAAATTATGTAATAAATACCGATCAAGGAATGGTTATTATGATTGCCTTGTGCCGGGAAGCGGCGGCAAAGACAGCTCTTTTACTGCCCACATACTCAAATACAAATACGGGATGAATCCCCTCACCGTCACTTGGGCCCCTCATCTTTATACCGACATTGGCTGGCAAAATTTTACTAACTGGTCCCACAAAGGAGGGTTAGACAACATTCTTTTTACGCCTAATGGCAGAGTCCATCGTTTATTAACAAAATTGGCTTTTGAAAATCTCCTCCACCCTTTTCAGCCGTTTATGATAGGACAAAGAAACATAGCCCCCAAGTTCGCCTTACTGTATAAAATCCCCCTTATATTCTACGGGGAAAATCAGGCCGAGGATGGAAACAGGATTGAAGACAACGACTCACCGACAATGAAAGAAGAATTTTTTGCCCAAAGTTCCAGTTTAGACAAGTTATTTCTAGGAGGTGTAAACGCTAAAGAGTTAATTAAGGGTAAGAAAATTTCCGTTAATGACTTGAACCCATACCTGCCGGCGCCGCACAAAGAAATTAAAAAGCTGGGAGCGCAGGTTCACTATTTGGGATACTATTTGCGGTGGGATTATCAGGAATGTTATTACTACGCCGCAAAACACACGGGTTTCCAGGCAAATACAGAAAGAACTGAGGGCAGCTACTCAAAATACAGCAGCATTGATGACAAAATAGATCCCTTCCACTATTACACAACTTTGGTAAAATTCGGGATCGGCCGGGCAACATATAATGCCGCTCAAGAAATAAGGACTAGAAAAATTACCAGAGAAGAGGGGGTATCGTTAGTCCGCCGATATGACCACGAATTCCCAACTAAACATTTTAAAGAATTTTTGGAGTATATTGATGTATCAGAAGATAAATTTTGGAAATTAATAAACAAGGGCCGTTCACCGCATCTTTGGAAAAAAGATAAAGATGGGTGGAAGTTAAAACATCAAGTAACATGAGGGACATTTTAAAAGATCACAAAATTTTCGATATAGACCCGGCAAAACTGAGAAGTAGGGAATTTTTTAAGAATATGCTTGAATACAGAAATTCGGTTTTCAAACAATTCAAGCATACGATCAAAAAAGATTCCCGGTTCGAATGCCATCTCTGCGGATCTAAAAATGGAAAAGAATTTTTAAATTATAAGAATTATAAACTTTTTGAGTGCAAAAAGTGTGGCTTGGTATCGCCAAATATTGATCTGGCTAAATTGGGCGGACACGAGGTCTACGACGATCCGGCTTACATAAAAGACACTGCCAGAGAAATCGTGGATACGTATGATTATCGTAAAAATACTTACGCCCCAGAAAGATTGGATTATATTTTAGAGAAAACTAAGCTTCCAAAATCAAAAATAAAATTATTAGACGTCGGTTGTGGGCCTGGTTATTTCGTAAATCATTTAAAAGACAAAAAAATAAAATACAAAGGGCTGGAGCTGGCGGATTTCCTGGTAAAAATATGCAAATCAAGGGGCCTCAACGTCGAGAATGCCGATTTAAAGAATGAGCCAGATAAAAATTACAATGTCATAACTCTTTTCGACGTAATCGAGCACTTGGCCAATCCCGTTGATTTTTTCAAAATGCTTAACAGTAAACTGGCCAAAGGAGGATATGTTTTGGCATATACGCCACACATACACTCCGTCGCCTATCACCTAATGGGCGGGTTGCAAAACACTCTTTTACCTTTCCAGCACTTTGCTTTTTATGACCCCAAGTCACTTGATTACTTAGTCAGCAAAACAGGTTTTAAAGTTCATTCTGTAGATTACTATGGCTTAGATGTAATGGATTATTTATATATGAAAGAACGTGAGGAACCAGATGGGTATCATCATAAATTAAGGGATTTGATACCGGTACTGCAAGCCATAATAGATAAACAAAAATTAAGCAATCATATCAGAGTTTTCTTCAAAAAACTCTGATATCTAAACATGAGCCATCCTTATATCACCATTGGGAAAAGAAAAATCGGGTTGGACCACCCGCCTTTTGTGATAGCAGAAATAGGGATAAACCACGAAGGAAGTTTTAAAAAAGCAAAAAGAATGGTTTATGACGCCCGCAAAGCTGGCGCTGAATGTGTAAAATTCCAGTGCCATATTATCGAAGACGAAATGGCTCCGGCAGCAAAGAAAACTATCCCAGGAAACGCAAAAGTATCTATTTGGGAAATTATGTCCCGCTGCGCTTTAGGCGAGAAGGAAGAGGTGGAACTAAAAAAATATACTGAATCTCTTGGAATGATATATTTGTCCACGCCTTTTTCCCGAGCTGCGGCCAATAGGCTAAAACAAATGAACGTCCCAGCTTACAAAATCGGCTCGGGAGAATGCAACAACTATCCCCTCATTGAACACATAGCCTCATTCAAAAAACCTGTGGTTTTGAGTACAGGAATGAATGACTTAAGGTCAGTCAGGAAGAGTGTGGCCATCTTAAGAAAAAATAAAATACCGTATGCGCTTTTGCATTGCACATCAATATATCCAACTCCGTATGAAAAGGTACGACTAGGAGCACTCATCGAACTAAAAAAAGCATTCCCGGATGCCGTAATCGGCCTGAGCGATCATTCCTTAAGCAACTACCCGTGTTTGGGTGCCGTAAGCTTAGGCGCTTCAATCTTGGAAAGACATTTTACATCCGACAAAAAGTGGCCCGGTCCAGATGTGCCGATATCTATGAACCCGGAAGAGTTGAAGGAACTTGTTGTGGGTTCAAAAGCAATTTATGCCGCCACTGGCGGGAGAAAAGTAATTCTGCCGGAAGAACAGCCTACGATTGATTTTGCTTACGCCACAGTTGTAGCAATTCGGGATATTAAAAAAGGAGAAAAGATATCAAAAGAAAATATTTGGGTAAAACGGCCCGGTACGGGAGAAATCGAGGCCAAAGACTACAAAAAATTACTTGGCAAAAAAGCCGCCAAAAATATAGCTAAAGACAAACAATTGAAATGGACAGATATAAATATGTAAAAAAGACAAATAAAAAAAGGGTTATATTCCTCACCGGAACGAGGGCGGATTTTGGTAAGTTAAAATCGCTCATAACCACCCTTAATAATAACAATGCTTTTGACACTCATGTTTTTGCCACCGGAATGCATATGCTTTCTAAATATGGCTACACCATAGATGAACTCGAAAAAGAAAAAATACCGAATCTCTACAAGTATATAAACCACTCCGGCAACTCTTCATTGGAATCGATAATGGCAAGTACTTTGATAGGCTTTGGCAACTATATCCAGGAATTTAAACCCGACCTGGTGGTAGTCCACGGTGATAGAGTTGAAGCCCTGGCCGGAGCTTTGGCTGCCGGATTCAAAAATATTCCCGTCGCCCATGTTGAAGGCGGTGAAATATCCGGAACGATTGATGAACACCTAAGACACGCTATCAGCAAAGTTGCCCACTTGCACTTTGTAGCCAATCCGGAAGCCAAAAAAAGGCTTATTCAAATGGGCGAAAAACCTCAAGATGTTTTTGTAATCGGTTCTCCCGATATCGACATTATGCTGTCGGGCAAATTGCCTGGCCTGAACGCGACAAAAAAAAGATACGACATAAAATTTGATAAATATGCAATTCTTATATACCACCCGATTACAACGGAAATAGAATCCCTCCAAGATCAAACAATCGCAATTTGCGAAGCGGCTTTAAGTTCAAATATGAACTATATCGTAATCCACCCCAATAATGATCCGGGCACAGATGTCATTCAAAATGTTTATAACGCCAAATTTGCCGGCAATCCCAAATTCAAATTTTTCCCATCGATTAGATTTGAATATTTTTTGACTCTTTTGAAAAATTCCAACTTTATCATGGGCAATTCAAGTTCCGCAGTCAGGGAAGCCCCATACTATGGAGTACCGGCCCTAAATATAGGGACGAGGCAAAACAACCGGGTCGCTTCAAACGATTGTTTGTTCAATTGCCGAGCCGATCAAAAAGCAATTCTTGCTTTAACAAACAGGTTTGCAAATGAAAAGATCAGATTTAAGCCGACCAAAATATTCGGTTACGGCAATAGCCACAAAAATTTTCTTAATGTTTTAACCAAAAAAGGAATCTGGAATAAAAAAATCCAAAAACAATTCCAGGACTTAAGACTGACATAATGTCAAAAACCAAAAAAACATTAGCGATCATTCCCGCCCGGGGCGGGTCAAAAGGCATACCTAGAAAAAATATTGTGCTCGTTGGCGGCAAACCTCTGATTGCCTGGACAATCCAAGCTGCCAAAAAATCCAAATACATAGACAGAATAGTTGTTTCGTCGGATGACGATGAGATTCTTAAGACTTCCGTTAAATTTGGGGTAGAGCCGATAAAAAGACCTGCTGAATTAGCTACTGATACAGCACTTCCGGAACCAGTTATTCATCACGCCCTAAACTACTTAAAAAAAACTGCCTATGTTCCGGATATATTAGTTTATCTTCAACCAACCTCGCCCCTTAGAACACATCGAGACATAGATCAAGCTTTTGATATTTTTTTTAAAACCAGAGCCACTGCCGCGATTAGCGTAATTGAGATAGATAAAAAATATCTCAAAGCGTTTGTTCCGGATAATCGGGGTTTTTTGAAAGGTGCTGTAAATAATAAATTTCCGTTTATGAACCGCCAGTTGTTGCCAAACATCTATCTGCCCAACGGCGCAATTTATATAATTACAATCCCAGCATTCAAAAAATTCAACAGACTGCTATCTGACAAAACCGCCCCCCACGTTATGAGTCTTGAAAAAAGTATTGATATAGACACACCGGAAGATTTAAAAAAATTAAAGAAATATCTAAAAAATAATGGCAAAAGCTAAACCAATAATCATAATCGGGGCAGGCCAGATAGGATCAAGGCATCTGCAAGCCTTAAGGGCAGTTAAATTTCCTTTGGAAATTTATGTAGTCGATAAATCGAAAGAGTCGCTTCGAATAGCCAAAGAAAGATATGATTCTATGCCAGAAGGAAAGATTCACCATCCCATTGAATATCTCCAGAGCCTGCCAAGTAATAAATATTATGAAATAGCTATAATCGCCACGTCTTCTGGACCTAGGGCCGTATTAACCAGAGAATTGTTGAGTAAGGCAAGGGTAAAATACCTCATTTTGGAAAAATTACTTTTTGCAAAAAAGAATGATTATGAATCTATCGGGAGATTGTTAAAATCAAAAAAGGTTAAAACTTGGGTAAACTGCCCAATGCGGATGATGCCTTTCTACAAAAACCTCAAAAAAGAATTCGGAAACCAGAACATCACCTACGTCCTTCATGGCAATCAATCCGGTATGGCTACAGACATGATTCACCACCTTGATTACGTTGCTTATCTGACCGGCTCAAAAGATTTTTTGTTAGATACTCATCTCTTGGATAAGAAAACAAAGAAAAGCAAAAGAAAAGGATATTTAGAAATAACTGGAATAGTGCTCGCTGAATTTGAAAATGGAAGTTTGGGAATGTTCAGATGCGACGCCAAAGAATCATCCTTAAAAACAATTGAAATAATAAATTCAAGAAGAAGATATTTGTTTAAGGAGGGCGAGGGCGAAGCTCAGATTCCTTACCAAAGCCAGCTGACAACAATATTGGTTGAGGGTCTGATTGAAACTGGTAAATGTGAATTGCCGGCATACGAAGAGTCGATGAAATTACATCTGCAAATGCTGGAACCCATTAGAAAATATTTTAAATTTAATAATTATCCATTTACATGATTTTACTCGTTGGCACAGGTTATATGGGAAAGGAATATGCCAAAGTTTTAAAGGCAATGAATTTGAATTTTGTCGCCATGGGCCGATCTCTTGCTAATTGGCTTAAATCAAACAAAGCCCCAAAAACAGCCATAATTGCCGTCACGGAAGACCAGCTTGGAAATGTAACTCGCCTGTTAATCAACTCCGGCTGCAAAAATATTTTGGTTGAAAAACCCGGCGGATTCGACGCAAATGATATAAAAAAGGTTGCAAGACTAGCAAAACAAAAAAGAGCCAAAGTTTATGTCGGTTACAACAGGCGTTTTTATGCTTCAACCCAAAAAGCGTTAGAATTCATAAAAAAAGAAAGCGTTTTATCTTTTAATTTCGACTTTACGGAAAGAAGCTCGATCATTGAAAAAGCTCCTCAATCAGTCAAAATAAAAAGAGGGTGGTTTCTTCAAAATTCTACCCACGTCATCGACATGGCCTTTTTTCTAGGTGGGTGGCCCAAAAAAATATCTTCGTTAAAAGCTGGCTCTATCAGTTGGCACCCGTCCGGAGCAATTTATGTAGGCTCGGGGGTAACTGAAAAAGAGGCTTTATTCGCTTACCATGCAAACTGGAAATCAGCCGGAAAATGGAGCGTAGAAATCATAACGAGAAAAACTAAATTGATTTTCAGGCCGCTTGAGAAATTACAAATTCAAAAGTATGGGAGCATGGCCACAGAAGACTATCCTCTTGATGATAAGGTGGATATCGACTTCAAGCCCGGACTATATAGACAAGTGGAATCTTTTTTAGGAAATAAGAAATTTTTGCCAACCATCGATGAACAAGTGCGACATTTGAAATATTATGAACAAATTAAAAAAGCCTCTTAGATATATTTATAGAAATTATTTTTTACCGCGTTTTTTGAGCTGGAAGCATCGCGACCTGCTTAACAAAAATAAGGCTTTAAGGGGATCTTACCAAGGCAAGAGGTGCTTTTTGGTCGGCGGCGGGCCATCTGTCAAAGAGCTGGATCTATCCTTGTTAAAAAACGAATATACATTTGTAATGGCAGAGTTCGACAAAAACCCCCAATATCAGACTCTCAATCCCAAGTTCCACATTCTGAGCGACTCCACCTACTTTACCGAAGGCGAATCGGAACATTGGAATGAAATGTTTGAAAATAAGGATAAAAACGCAGGTCCTGATACAACTTTTTTTATCAACCTGGGAGCTAAAGAATATATTGATAAAAGGAGATTATTTCCGAACCATAAATACCGTTACATCGGCACGCAGGGCATTATAAGCGAATATTTTGATTTTAATATCGAGCTGGACAAATATCTCCCCTGGCCGAAAAATTCAGTATTGCTCTGCATGATGATCGCCGTATATTTGGGCTTTAAAGAAATTTATCTGTTGGGCTGCGAGCATAATTTCTTGTGCTTCAATATCGGCCAGGGCCGGGCAATATCTTACAGCCACAGCTACGATGACAAGCTTTCCAAGATAGACGTCACTGACGATGAGGCGGTTAAAAAGGTGGCCGTACCAAGAGACTTAACCATGAATTATGAAGATAATATCGCTCATGTTTTGCAATTATTCAAAAATTACAGACTATTCTACAAAAAAGTTAAAAAAGAATATCCGAACGTAAAAATTCTAAACGCAACCCCTAATAGCTACCTGGACGTTTTCCCAAATATCAAATTTGAAGATATTAAATTTTGATGTTTACTTACTTAAAATTAAAATTCTACAGACGATTTCAAAAGAGATTTATTTTGCATAAAACAAAAATCTTGGGGCGTACCGTTTTTTACAACGACCCCCGCTCTTTGTTTTCGGAATACAAACTAATTTTCAAAGACAAGATCTATCGCCCCGAATCATCGAGCAGGAATCCGCTTATCATTGACGGCGGCAGCCATATTGGATTATCAATTTTATATTTCAAGCATATTTATCCTGAATCAAAAATAATCGGCTTTGAACCTGACCAACAGACATTAAGCTTATTGAGGAAAAATATAAATGGTTTGTCTGATGTTCAAATCATAGAATCCGGACTGTACAGCCAAGACAAGGAAATAAGCTTTGATTCCAATGAGACTGATGGCGGTAAAATTTCAAGCCAAGGCCAGAATAAAATCAAAGTTGAAAGATTGAGCAAATATATAAATTCCGAGGTTGATTTCTTAAAGTTAAATATCGAAGGTGCCGAATTAGATGTCCTAAAAGATTTGGATTCAAGCGGCAAATTGAGATTGGTGAACGAAATATGTTTGGAGTGGCATTCTTTTGCCGGGCAAAAGCAAAACTTGGGAGAATTACTAATGATATTAGAAAAAAATGGGTTTAAATACTTAATCAATCATTTCGATTATCGAGTTAATCCACGCCTTCGACCGCCATTTAAGTTGTCTGATAAAACACAATATTATCTGCTCGTGTATGCAAGGAAAATCTAGAAGAACAATTTTGCGCCGGATATTTAAACCAGCTTGGTTGTATTTTTTGTCTCGCTCGTTAAAACCCCTGAGCCATAACTTCGGGTCAAATCGTGGCGAGCCCGTCGATAGATATTACATAGAGAAATTTTTATCTGAAAATTATTCTTCGATAAAAGGCGCCTGTCTGGAAGTTGAAGATAATACTTACTGCAAAAAGTTTGGTAATGCGTCCAAGTGTGATGTGTTGGATATAAACAAAAACAATCCGAAAGCAACTGTTGTTGCTGATCTAAGAAATATGCCTGAAATTTCGGATAATACTTATGACTGCCTTATCTTAACTCAAGTATTTCAGTTTATCGATGATTGCGAAGCAGCAATAAAAGAGTGCCACAGAATTTTAAAGCCGGGCGGAACGTTATTGGTCACTTTACCTTATATAAGCAGGATTGATGGCCGGGCCGGAGTTGAGGGTGATTATTGGCGGTTTACCCCTGCTTCAGCCGGATATTTGTTTAAAAAATATTTCCATGATTTGGAAGTAAAAAATTGGGGTAATGTTTTATCCGGTACCGCTTTTTGGGTCGGTGCAGCCCAAGAAGAGCTGTCAAAACGAGAACTTAAAAATAAGGATGAAAATTTCCCAGTAATTATTTCCGTAAAAGCCGTAAAATGAGATCTCGCATTAAAAAATTTATTCACAAAATGAGAAATTTTTTTATCCAGACAGGATATATTGTTTTGTATCACCGCGTAGCAGATGTAAAAGATGATCCCCATCAACTCTGTGTATCGCTTGAGAACTTTCGCGAGCAGATTAAGTTTTTAAAAGATAATTTTCGTGTGATTCCCCTAGTCCAGTTGGTCATGGAGGTAAGAACAAAGAAACTAAAAAACAAAACGGTAGCTATTACATTTGATGATGGCTATGCGGACAATCTTCACAGCGCTCTACCAATTCTCCAAGAGCTGAACGTGCCAGCTACCATATTCCTGACGGCTGGATATATGGATAAGAATAAGCCCTTTTTTTGGGACGAAAATACGACCCCAGGAGACCAGGGTTGGCCTATGACCCTAGATGAAGTAAAAGAGCTCTCTAAAGCCCGTATAATCGAAATAGGAGGCCATACCATAAACCACCCGAAACTGGCCAAAATAGCCGAAAATGAGCAATCTAATGAAATAGTTGAGGGCAAGAAGATTATCGAGGAAATTACTGGTTTTCCGATACTGAGTTTTGCCTATCCTTTTGGCGGCAAAGACAGCTTTAACGACACGACTATCGAGCTGGTCAAAAAGGCAGGCTTTAACTACGCCTGCGCCAACATCCACGAACGAGTTACAAATAAATCAAACATCTACGCTCTCCCCCGCTTCATCCCCCGGAACTGGAACTTAGAAGAATTCAAAAAACAGATTAAGAAGTGGGTTTAGTCTAGTAATTCTTTAACAGCAAAATAAGCCGGCTTGGGTTGATAATTTTCATCAAATAATAATGGCGCGTCGTGTTCGCCGGTAAATTCGTGAATCCAAGAGTGCTTATCCTCAACACCCCACTGAACCAGGGCTTTAAAATTGGAGCACGAAATAGCTTCTTGTAAGATATTCTTATAAGCCATTGCCTGCTCTCGTAGACGTTCTTCATGTGAACCCACTCCGCCCTGAATTTGTACATCCATCTCGGTAATATGAACCTCTAATCCCAATCTTCCAAGTCGTTCAATTACATTTTTTACCTCTCCAGGAGCGGGATATTTTCCTGTTAACCGTGGATTACCAAGCCCAACATGCATTTGCAGACCTACCCCATGAATCGGCACACCTTCCTCTATTAATCCGGCCACGAGCTTATATAATGCTTCGAATTTATTATTGGGTCTGTCCGCCCCCCACTCGTTGTAAAAAAGTTTAACATTTGGGTCGGCTTCATGGGCCCACCGGAATATCAAACCTACATATTTTGGTCCTAGATGGTTAAACAAAAACATATTCTCATCAAGCCCTTTTGAATTCAATGCCTCATTGATAACATCCCAGCAATAAAATTTACCTCGAAAATGCTTGGCCACGGCTTGGACATGGTTTTTTACAATTTCTTTTATTTCTTCGCTTTTAAAATCACCTTCTTTCAGCCACTTGGGAAATCCTTTGTCCCATACCAAAGTATGCCCTCGGATTGCCATATTATTTTCTTTAGCGAAAGAAACAATTTCATCCGCATCATCAAACACAAACTCGTCGCGCTTTGGCTGAAGCGCCCACCACTTCATCGCATTTTCGGGAGTAACCATATTAAATTCTTTCCTTAGAAGTTCTAGATAATCTTTGTCGGTCTGAAGTAGCTCTATATCAACGGCAGCGCCAATATATAAGTTCCTATTTTCAAACACCGATCTAAGTGTGGTTGATTGATTTAAAGACATAAATTTATTTACTTAATTCTTCTACCGCCTCATTATACCATTTTGTAGCTATTTCTTTAGCTTCATTGGAGTGAATTTTGTTGAATTCAAAATCCAATTTGGCTTTTACTTCTTCTTTGGTCTTGCCTCTCTCTTTGTAAGTTTTGGCGTGTCTCACTGCAACATTTTCAAAAAATGTAAGGCGGTCAGCATCGCTAAGAATATTTTGGTCTTCATCACCACCGTATTCGTGATTTGAAATTAAATGCTTAACTTTTTGTATAAAATTTTTATCGGCCCCTTCTTCGACTAAAAAATCACCGACTATCTGGGCACATAGATCTTGGTGCTTTCTTAATTTGTCCGGATCCATGGAGCCGGCTTTCCAGTCTCCATTTACCCCCCTCTCAATATCATGAGCAATCGCCGCGGTTCGTAAGGCCTCATCGGCATCCGGCCTTAACTGAGTGACCCAATAATCACACCTCTCATGATGTGCGACTCCTCTTAGATCCCCGGCCTTCGTAAAAACATCTGCCATAAATTGTTTAGTCTTATTATAAAAATCCATTTAGTCTATTTTGAAAAAATTTTTAAACTCCGTCGGTTACTAAAGATCGAGCTGCCATCGCATACAGAACTACTAATATTATAGCAACTCCAATACCTGTCATGATAAACACTTCGGGCACGGAGAAAATGCTAAAAAGAAAACCTAAAACAACTACCAAAGTGCCTTCGATTAAGCGTTTTAGTGTTGGCTCAACAGACAGAAGCGTAATCCTGTATCCCTCCGTAATTTCCTTGTTTATCATTCGACTACTTATCGGGCTTGCAACACCTTCAAAAAAGTTCCTTATTGGAAAAACAAGAACGCCGAGATACTGATTTGTATAAGCACCGAAGAAAAAGAAAAATACCAACTGGACACTAAATATTGCTAGAATTTTTGCGGAACTCATAGTGCGAGTAAAAAGATAAGCGACTTGCCCGCCTATCGCTTGTAAAACACGATTAGCGGCATATAGAGTTCCAAAAAATTGGGTAGGAATTTTGATATAAACAAAGAAAAGCTGGCTAAATAAATCTATTGCATCTTGAACGGCTTGCCAAAAGGCATAAAAGAAAACTAAAGTCCTGTATCTTTTTTGTTGAACTATAAATTTTCCGATAGTCCGCCATTCGCGTACAACATTCGACCAGCCTTCCACTTTGGCAACTGGTTTGGTATATGAAGGCTGTTTGAGAAAGAGGGAGACAAACAAAGGAACAAGCAGTAATCCGAAACCTATATAAAAAACCAGGTTGATGTTGTAGGTATAGAAAAATGGCATGCCTATCAAAAATACAGAACTAACAGCCAACCCGATAGCCATTGACCTGCCATATTGTTTCTCAAAATCGTCGGAGCGGTTTAGGTCTTTCATGGTTTCAAATAAAAACGCTTCGCCAGTTCCAGACCAAAGCGCACCTCCTCCAACAAATAAGACTTCAGCTAAGACAAACCACCAAAAAGTTCCACCAAGATAACAAAGCATGGATATTGCTTTCATCAGAAAGCAAACGATTATAGCCTGCTTATGTCCTATTTTGTCAGAAATGTATCCGCTAGGAAGCTCCAAGAAAAAAGCTACGTAAACACCAATAGCAAAAACGAGGCCCACTTCTGTCGCAGAAAGACCGGAACGCAAAAAATAAACAACTAAGATTGGAAATACCAAACTTCTTAAAAAAATTCTAAGAGTGTAAAATTTCCAGATATTAGATTTCATATATTTAATTTACTATTAAAAACAGAAATAAAAAAGCGTCGGATCTCTCCGACGCCATATTGCGGTTTCGTGCAGGATCCCTGTTCACGCACGACTGATGAGCTCGCGAAGCGCGTCGAACGCCTGCTGCCAGTTCTTCGTGTCCGCCTCTTGGTTGTAGTTCGACGAGGCATCCACAATCTCCGGCAAGCCCAGCGCCCGCTGCAGGTCACACACCCACTGATAGCGGGTTCCATGATGATAGCCGGCGGTGTTCAGCACGCAAGGGATCTTGCGTTCCCGGCAAAGAATCATCACGCTCACGCCGATCGCCTCGGGCTGGCCCCAGGTGATGTCGTTGGTGAGCGGGAAGTAGATGTCGGAGATAACCCCGTCCACCTTGCCCTTCTCGAGGAACCGTGCGGCGCCATGGAAAGTCGACGTGAAGATCGGCTGCACTCCTGCCTGTTCGGCGAAGAACCGCTTGGCGTCATCCAGGTGTTTGAGGTTGTCTTCGATCACAAGAATCTTCATTTCTTCACCTCCGTTTAGTGACTATATCTTGAGGAGTATCTTGACGATGCCGTCGCCGAGAATCGGCAGACGGATATAGTTGGGGTCGGGGCTCGGTGAGGATTCTTTCTTCCAACCCAGCCGTATCACGCGCTGGCCCGGTCGGGCGTTGTCGCGGGCGAACTGGCCCAGAGTCGTGTCGTTCAACGTCCCAATGACCATGACCTCAGCCGGGAACGTGCCCAGAGCGTCGATGAGAGAGTCCTCATCCTTCACGACGAGAACCTCCATGCCGCCCTTGAGCTCAAGAACCTGCTTGAGCGCCTGGCCAATCGGGCCGGGGTCTACAACAATTACTTTCTTCATGCCTGCCTCCAAAAGAACAGATCGTGTGTGTATTATACACCAAAATATATATTTTGTCAATCTAACTTATCATTAAAATTTCTGTTATTTTATAGCGATGAATGTGTTGCAGATCAATACAGCTGACACAAAAGGTGGGGCGGGGAAAGTTGCTTACTCACTGAAAAATGAGCTAGCAAAGATGGGGCACTCCTCTACGCTTTTGGTTTCAAGAAAATATTCTCAAGACAATGATGTTAAATTGATCCGGCCGGATAGCAATTTCCGCCGCCGAGCGCTCAAAAAACTTACATACTACTTAGCCAACGATTTGGATTTATTTCCGGCTGAGCATATTTTAAAAATGCCTGAATTCAAAAATGCCGACATCATCCACTGCCACAACCTACATACCAATTATTTCAACCTCCGTACGCTAGAAAAAATTTCTAAGCTCAAGCCGGTCGTCTGGACATTCCATGACATGTGGCCGATAACCGCCCACTGCGCCCACTCATTTGACGGAGCCCTGAATCAAAACGGATTTTTCACCTGCCCAAGTTTAGACATATATCCCCCGATCGCCTGGCACAACGAAAAATATTTGGAAAATAAAAAATCAAAAATATATACCAAATCTAATTTCCACATCGTTACACCCTCGAAATGGCTTGCCGATAAAGTGGGTCAAAGCTTATTGAAAGACAAACTTCTAACAATTATTTACAACGGAATTGATACGAATATATTTAAATCCTTACCAAAAGAACAATCCCGGCAAGAGTTGAATCTTCCGCAAGATAAAAAAATAGTTTTAATCGTAGCCAAGCATGGCCAATCAAACCCATGGAAAGGCGGCAACCATGCCCAGGAAATAATGAATTCTTACAAAAACAATTCTGATGTATATTTTGTCGACTTAGGAGGAGACGAAAATAAAAAAGAAGGCAACATTGAAACGGTTAGTTATATTAACAGCCGGGAAACACTGGTCAAATATTATTCGGCTGCTGATGTCCTTTTATATCCCTCGTTGGCTGACAATTGCCCTCTCGTTGTTTTGGAAGCGCTGGCCTCTGCTCTGCCTGTGGTGTCTTTCGATACTGGCGGCATTCCAGAATTAGTTGAACACAAGAAAACAGGTTATATCGCAAAATATGAAAATACAGAAGACCTTAAAAATGGCCTTGAGTTTACGCTTCGTTTGGGAAACATTAATCCCATAAATAAATTCAACGTCGAGAAAATGGCCGCCGATTATTTGTCTCTTTACAATGATTTAATTAAAAATTACAATAAAATCTAATGGAAATTTTGACTCAAAAAGATATAGATTTTTTTAATACCAATGGCTATTGCATAGCCAGAAACGTATTTTCGCCGCAAGAAGTGACTCAATTAAGAAAAGCTATTGATTCACTGAAATATTCTGAAGAAGAAAAAGGCAACGTCCAGTGGCTTAGGGACAACAAGGCAAGATTTTTCGAAGGAGATATCCTTGGTAAAGAAGGTGTCGCTAACCTGGTTTTTGACTCTCGTATTTTAAGCATTGCAAAACAAATCCTGGGCTCAAGATTGGTTTATTTCGGTGAAAGCAATTTTCAAATCGGCGTCTCTTCCAGAGGATTTCACAGAGATAATTGCGACAGACAGGATCCCAAAGCCCCCGACTGGAGAGAAGACTACCCTCTTATTAAGATGGGTATCTACTTGCAAGATCACCAAAAATACAGCGGCGGTTTAAAAGTAAGGGCCGGATCACACCTGACCTCAGACTTTATCGATCCGGATAGTGCTGAGATAAATAATGAAAAAGTTGGCAAGGGCAAGAATGTAGACATTGCCAATAAGCCCGGGGATGTAATCTTTTGGTCAATGAGAGAAGCCCATAGTGCCAACTTTGTGCGCTGTAGATTTTTCCCCAAACTATCCCTGGATCCCAAATGGGAAAATAGGCTGGAAAAAAGATTGCCTTTTCTCCTTGAACCTAAACATAAAGAAAGAATGACAGTTTGGATCACCTGGGGGGCGCCCGGGCCAATGCTCGATAGGTATATAGATTATTACATCAAAAGAGGAGACTATGTTAACCACTGGCAAAAATCCAAATACAACGCAGAAGTTCAAAAGTTAGCCGACGCAAATAATGTAGAAATAAGAAAGCCAATCCTGGAATATGGATCTAAGTTTGCTTAGATAAAAAGACCTCTTAGCTAGAGGTCTTTGGTGCCATTGATCGGACAGTAGCAACTCTTTCAGGTTTGTTCAGGAACTCCCACGCTTTTCTTGAAAAAAATTCAAGATATGCCGAGTTATATCAGTCTGTCCAGCAACTTTTTCGCTAAAATTTCTGATCTTAAATTCTTGCAGTAGAACTGAAAACCATTTTCAGCTATTCTATCCAATTCATCAGGATTATTTTGAGACCACAATATTTTTCCTGCCAGCGACTCTGGATTGGCCGGTTCGCAGGTAATGCAGTTCTCTCCTCTTTTCAAAAGCTCCAAAATACCTCTGTTTGATGCGGTAAGATAAGGCAAGCGCATAGCTAAAGATTCGTATGCTTTATGGGGAACAGTGCGCTCCAGGCGCGAATGGCTTGCAAGCTGGCCAAGACATAAATGAGATTTTTGCATAATCAACTGAAGTTCCTCGTTGGAAAGAAATTTGTTTACGAATTCCAAATTATCCGGCTGGAGTTCATTGAGCAGATGCTGTGCTTTGGAAGTACCCGGCCCGCCGCCGAGCAACATAATTTTAATATTTTTTCCGTCCAGTAATTTAGAAGCTCTTATCAAAGTCTCTACGCCGGATTCAGGTAAAAATTGCCCCCGAAAAACAGCGGTAAATACCGGAAACTTTTCAACGCCCGGCTCGTGGCGATAAAATAAATCGTCTTGAACGCCGGTCCAGGCGCGAAATAATTTTTTGTCGGACACGCCGAAAAGTTTTTTAAAATATTTTGCCTGCTCATCCGTTTCTACCATAACCAGATCCGCGCTGTGCACGGCCAGAAGATCAGATAACCAATAATGGGCAGCTTTTAAGGAGACGGGTTTTGCAAGCGCCCGCGATATTATCATCCGTTCATACACGGAGCAGAGGGCATTATAGACCACCTTTTTATTTGAAAACAATTTAGTCGCGCAAACCAAAAACGGACTGTCATAACCAACCAAAATCACGTCAAAAGAATTTCTGTGTTTAAATAAATATTTGATCAGATCAAAATACTCATTTCGGCTTATAAAAAGTTCGCGAACGTCAACATTGTTAGCTCTCAACCCCTTGATGTAAACGGCATTTACAGAATGGCCAAGTTTTGACCGGCTTATATAAAGAATTCTCATGCTTACTTACTTTCACCCATGTAATAGTTGCTCGTATTTTTGAGCAAACCATGCTTGGTCCCAAAATATTGGTCAAAAATAAACCTAAAGGTATTTACGGGTGTCATTGATGCTGACAGAATTTCTCTTTTTTTACCAGGCAAGTAATAGGCGCTGAAGTTCTGTACCGATAAACCAGGCTCATCCAAAAAATTAATACCATGGTCTGACTGTATGATGATTATCGGCGGTATATCAGAATTTGATAATATTGAATCTACGGCTTCTTTCAGGTTTTTATTGACAAAGATAAGCTGGTTAAGATAAAGCTCCGTTTCGTCGGTTTGTTTAAGTTTTTCTATGTCTGTAAATTTTGCCGAAACTTTTTCTCCGTTTTTATCAAACAAGTATGGCCAATGAGGCGATGGAATATGAAAAAATACAAATTTTGGTCCTTTTGTTGATGGTGTTTCTTTAAGAGTTTTAAAAGTATCTAAAATATTATCCCTCATTCCCTGGGCAATTATTTTTTGTATAAAACTGTCTCTTTTTTGAACAATGCGCATAATACTAGAGTCAAAAAGAAGTTGAGTGAATTCATTAATTGTCCATTTACTAAGTTCTATGTCGGCTTGCCTGCCAGTATATTTTGTCCCTGAATGCACAAAAATATAACCCTTTGATTTAAAGAAATCTACAACACTGTTGTTTTCGATCATTTTGTATAGCGGCTCATAATCGCTTAGTGTCCACAGTTCCTCGTTTTCATATTCATCAACATATCTCATGTTAAAAAGGGAGGCCAAAGTTAAGTAAGTTGATGGATAATTGCTCTGGCTTTGATGGGCAATGGCAAATCCTTTGTTTTTCAAATAATCCAAAAAATCCTTGTTGTCATAATCAAAATATTTACTTAGTACAGATGAGTTAACATACATATCCGGGAGAATATAGTAAACATCGGGCAATTTTTTATCGGAAAGTTTTTCGTTGTTCTGTTCAGTTGGGATTAACCCGTTTTTATCGGCATATATCTGGGGCTTTGTGAGCTCGTATTGGATCACCCCTGCAATCGGAAGAGCAACCAAGGTTATGACAGAAACAGTTATTATTTTTGAAAAGTTAATCAGGTTCTTATCGGTTTTTATTAAAAAGTATGTGGTCGCGAATGAAACAATGATCCATGCCGGAAAAAGATAACGATGCCTCCCGATAATAAGATCGCCTATCTGCCAATTTAACACTAGCTCATAAAAGAAGCCGTAATAAAATGTGCTGACAATAATAATAGAGGCTACCATGGCCGCTTTGATCGTGTTTTTCAAAGCTAATCTTATTAATAAGAATGCGGCTAAAGAAATTAGAAATACAAAAACAAAAGGCATTAAAATTGCGCCATAAGACAACTGCCCCCTATTATGGGAGAAAAGAAACAATACCGGATAAACAGCCAGCAAAAAAGGGTGCATTAAAAATAATCTGTTTTTAATCTTATTCAGCATGCTCACCGGATTAGGTTTATTATATGATTACTGATAACTTCAGAGGAGTTTTTAAAATTATAAACGATGCTTTTTCTTGCTTTAACGCAATGAATTTTATATAAATCGCTGTCTTTCAGTAATTCGGCCACGTGCTCGGATATTTGCGGTATTTGACCGACAGATATGACCTTGCCTATCTTGTTCCGAAGTTTAAGCTCCGTCGGTTCTATCCCCAGTTCTTGAAATTTTTTATTTTTTATCTTGACCGGAACATCTATAAACAAAACCGGCCTTTCAGTTCCCAGAGCATACTCCAAAGCAATGCCGGAACAATCACATATCAAAAGGTCGGAATTCAAAATTGAGTCATCCGCAGCAACCGATCTTTCCAGAAAAAAATTGGCACTATTTTTAAACTTCTCCTCAATATCATTTATTAATTTCGGATATCTTATAATTGTTTCGGGGTGAGGTCTAACAATAATTCTGTGCCCCTTATTTAACAGGGCATCAATTAATTCAGCGCCATAGGACTCTATTATATTATCCTTACCCCAAGAAGGAGCCAGCAAAATAATTTTTTGGGGTGTGTCCGAGAGAGCTTTCTGGATCTTTGAATGTGCATCATAAATTCTCTCCAGACGATAATATCCCGCTTCAACAAGTTTTTTGGGTTTTAGTTTATATAACTCTTCTTGTCTTCTAAGTTCTTTAACATGATGAGGACCGGCGCACATTATCGTATCATAGTGATCAAAGGCGCCGAAATTATAAGCCATGTGAACGCTTACTAACGAATGGGGCACGTAAACATAATGGACAGGATTTTTAGATCGTTTTATATAGTGGTTGTCCAGGTCAGTCAGAGTCATAACAAATACTTTAGAATCAACAAGCGGCATAAAAAAAGAAAGTGTTTTGTTTATATAAAGAGCCGTTATCTTGTCGTTTGACACTTTTAATATGGGGTCTTTTGTGTCGGAGGTGATGTAAACGATATGCTGGCTGTGTTTGTTTAACAATTCCAGAATTATGCCCTCAAAAGAGGCGTGGTAGCCGCCATGTTCAGAATAAAACACTATCTGCTTTTTAAATTTAGGCAAATTAAAAAATTTGTAAAAATCTCTTATTTCTTTTAACAATGCTCTCATAAAATAGACATTAATATCTCGTTCAACTTTTCTTTTGTTATTAATCTCGGATTATTTTTTAATCGTTCCGAATTTACGCTGTTTATAATCATTTTTAAATTTTTCTTTTTTACGCCCAGGTCTTTTAATTTAGTTTTTAATCCGACTGACTTCATTAGATCCTCCAATTTTTTGTCTGCTTTAGCCGGACCGGAAACTCCTAAAAAAGAACATAACTCACGAATTGTTTTTTTAACATACTTCTTGCCTCTTTTATCTGCCACGTCTGTGTCGTTAACTTCGCTATTGTGTTTTAATATTTTCCCCAGAGTTAAAGCGACCGCGTGTCCGTGAGACACATTAAAATTAGATGTGAAAACATAGGATATGGCGTGGGGCGCTGTTGTTTTTGTTATATTAATAGCTTTACCAGCCAAATTTGCCGCTTGTAGTATGCCTCTTCTTGATTTTAGAGACGGCTTATTCACCGCGTTTCCCAAATTATTTAGAGCCAGCCGGATCGCTTTTTTAGAATATTGCTTAGAGATATCGGTTGAATTTACAGACCAATAGGATTCTATTGCCTGGCACAAAGCATCCATGCCGGATGAAGCGGTTATCTGTTTTGACAAATTCATCGTAAACACCGGGTCAACAATGGAATGATCAGGAAGCAGGTATTTGTGCGTAACAGAGTATTTTACCTTATTTAAATAGATCACCGCAAAATGAGTTGCTTCGCTTCCGGATCCTGCTGTCGTTGGTATGGCAAGAAGCGGTTTACCATTTGTTTTAATTTGATTTTCACCTTTAATATAAGTTGTCGGATCGTATTTATGGACGGAAAAAATATTTATCAACTTGGCCATGTCAATGACGCTTCCTCCGCCGATGGCGATAACTGCGTCATAATTTCCTTTTTTAAACAGGGCCAATCCCCTTTTTAAATCTTTCGTGTTTGGGTTAACGCTAAAATCAGAAAACTTCGTCAGATCATATTTTGACAGTAACTCTCCGAAGATTTCTTTAGCTCCGGATAAGCCGTATGAGTTATTACCAGTAACTAAGAAAATACTTTTGGCTTTATTTTCGACCAAAAAGTTTTTTAATTGGTCCGCGCTTTTGTTTGTAGAAGATGTTTTTTGGGTTAGAAAATTCATGAATAATTCCTTGCCTTCTTTGGGCGTAATTGTCGGCCTTCCCAGGTCAGATCGTGAACCTTTCTTTACTTTTATTTCCAAAAGCGCCGGCCCTTGCGCTAACTTTAAAAGCAGTAGTTTTTTCTCAACTTCTTTCCGGGTTTTAGCTTGAAAAACACTTTTATAACCGCAACTTAGGGCGATATTCGGTATTAACATTGAAAATGCGGCCGTTTTTTGGCCACCCACAGAATCGTGGGCTTCATTGTTTATTACTATATGTTTTAAGTTTTTGGGCGCTGATGAACCAATGACGGCCAAAGAGCCCATGTGCATAATCAATGCCCCATCGCCGTCTAAACAAAATATCTGCTTGTCTGGTCTTGATAAGGCAATACCCAAAGCGATACTTGAAGAATGGCCCATGGAACCGACTGTTAAAAAGTCGTGGCTGTGGCCTTGTTTGAGTTTGTCTCTGTATTCAAAAAGTTCTCTTGATGCCATTCCGGTTGTAGAAACAATACTGTCTTTTTCATTAAAATTATCAATAATTGTTTTGATAGCATCTTCGCGGGACAAATTATACTGGGTTTTTGTCTGCTTGGCTTTTAAATTATAGCGGTCAAAAGTATTTTTTTTGACCACAAGAGCATACGGAACTTTTTTAGATCTTGAGTGTATAATGGCCTTTTTTAAAACTTTTCTGGCTTCAATGTCAGATGTCGGAAGTATTTTATAAGGAATGCCCAGGGTTCTTAAAATATCAAGCGTAATTTTGCCTTGTTTAATATGCTGAGGTTCATCCTTTATACCCGGCTCTCCCCTCCATCCTATCATAAGCAGCATGGGAATACCGTAAACTTCCGGGTCAGCAAGCGAGACCAAAGGATTAACAGCATTGCCTTGGCCTGAATTTTGCATATATACGAAGCCGATCTTTCCGGTTGCAAGGTGGTATCCGGCCGCCAACGCAACAGCATTGCCCTCATTGGCGGCAATAATATTTTTTTGAGAAGGCATGTTTTCGGCAATATAAGCGCAAATATCTTTAAACAAAGAATCGGGAACACCGGTAAAAAAATCAATACCTTCTTCTTTTAATGAGTTGAAAAAAATTTTACAATTTACCATTTTATAAATATAAGCCACGGATCTTTAGCCGTGGCGTTTAAAAATTCAGTACCAGCGGGTAGTTTCAGTATGTACCCTTCTTAACCCGGCCTCACCTGCATATTTTTCTATCAAAGCCAGTTCCACATAAAGATCTCCTGGTTGCGGTTTAATGTCAACTATGAGCAACTTCCCTTCGTGGCCCATATCCATTTGTACAAAAGAATGGGTCACTCCGGGTTTAATGAAGAACGAGTCTCCAGATTCCAGTTTCACACTATTATCACCCCACCTCAGCACAACATCAGAATTGCTTATGTTATAACCCCAGCGGTCAGAATCCTTCAATTCGGTCACAAATTCAGAAACCGTTAATTCTTCTGCTTTAGTATTGGGCTGATGAGCCGGGTGAATAAAATCCGGATATCTGCAAATATTGACTCCTCCTGCCAACTCCTTGACCACAAAAGACGGAAGAGTCGGCAGATTATTCCTAACATAACGCAAGTATTCATCCATTCCCAATGAACTGATCCTTGAACGAAATTCTGGATCAGTTATGGCTCCGCCGTAAGTAACAGCAAGGATCAACCCCTCGCCTTCTTTTCTGGTTGTAAACGTATGAGGCACAAAGGGGACGATGCAGTTAGTATCGCCGGTATTCATCCGGCAAACATGCCGTTTTCCGCTTTCATCAATCCAGTAAAAATTTACTGGGCCGACAAAATAGGTGACTTGATGTTCAAAATGACCCTTATTAAATGCCCAGTCCGGAAGTTCGTCGGCATTCTCGCCGTTATGAATATATAACTCTTTTATCCATTCTGGCCTAAAAGTAGAGGTATTGGACATTGCCGTATCGGCGTAAACATAATAGGGTATTTTCTCCGGCCCACGTGTCAATGTCCGTCTGCTTTTGAAAGTATCTTGGGCACGAAAAACCACAACCCCATTATCAGTATCGTCAATTACCGGGAATAGGTGTTGGACATCGGGAAAATAAAAATCTCTTTGATTTATGCCGGGAACAGAGAGAAGAGCTTTTTCAACGTTCTCTGTAAGTCCTATTTTACCGGCAATTATCTCTTCCAGTATTTCTGGTTCAACGCCGATAACCGGCCCTATTGTCTGAGGCATATGTTTTACGCCGTTTAACAAGCCTCTGATAACAGATCCGACATTGTTCCTGTGTTGAGGTTTAATAGGCACTTTTGGTCCCCTCTTCTGTTTTTAAGCTACCAGAAGATTATAATTTAATATATCTGTTTGTCAACCAGAGTTCCCCTTGAAAAACCTGTCAATTTTCTTCTCCCGGTATGAGGGTCAAGATATCTTTTATAGGCATGCAAAACTCGTCTGCTTCTTCGCATCTTTCATGCTCCAGTATTGATTCGGCGGTCCTCACCATCGCAGGATAAGCGCTACGAAGTTGGTGGTTAGCATAAATAACCACATTAACCCCGGCTTTTTTAAGTTCTTCTTCTTTAACAGAACTATATGTGCTTGGTACCACTGCAAGGGGAACTCTGTCTTTAAATTTATTATATTCTTTGCAAAATTCAAATATTTCCGACGGTTCTTTTTCTTTGCTGTGTATTAGTATTCCGTCAGCACCGGCACCTATGTACGCCTGTGCCCTCTTAAGAGCATCCCGCATGCCCTTTTTTAATATTAAACTCTCTATCCTGGCAAATATCATAAAATGGTCGGTAATTTGAGCTTTTTTCCCTGTAGAAATTTTATGGCAAAAATCTTCAATGTTATCCTGAGTCTGCGCTATATCTGTGCCAAATAATGAGTTGGCTTTTAGCCCCCTCTTGTCTTCAATGATAACAGCTGAAACACCAAGCCTTTCAAGTGTCTTAATCATCAAGGCAAAGTGCTCTGGAAAACCACCGTTGTCGGCATCCACAACCATGGGCTTAGTTGTTACATCAAAGATTTGATCAATAGTATCGTGTCTGGATGTAAAATCCACATAACCTGTATCCGGTTTTCCTTTGGCAACAGAGTCGGTTAAACTGCTAAGCCACATACCGTCAAATTCTTTTGTTTTCTCTCCCGCTGTAATTTTAGTTTTTTCAACTATCCTGCCCGTGAGACCATTATGAACTTCCAAAATTCTCGCCAGTGGTTTAATGTTCAAAGTCCTTTTAAGCATCTGCCCTCTTCCTTCGGGGGTAGTGCCCCCATTAACAGCGTATTTAATCAGTTTAGTGGAAGATATACCTTCTGTGTAAATCGGTTCTACTACCTGCCCTCCCCACTTCTTCATGGTTTCTATCACCCTTCTTCTCTTTTCGCTTTGAACACCTGTTTTCCAATCGCTCCCGTGAACAAAATAATCAGGTTTCAATTTTTCAATAATAGGAACATAATCATCTGTCTCTTGAGGTATGACGGAATGTACTCCTATAATATTTTCTATGACTTGTTTTCTTTGTTCATAAGTAGATAAAGGCACTCTTTTATAATTTGCGATGGCCTCATCGGTAAGAAGTCCCACAATTACTTTGCCGAGTTTTCGCCCTTCATTCAGTATGTTGATATGGCCGTGATGTATCAGGTCAACAGCCATGGGCAAATAAACGACTTTATTATCGTTCTCTTTTATTGTTCGAGTAAGATTTGCGGTCAAGCTATTTTTGTTTTTTATTTTTGAGAAAACAGTGCCGCCAAAATACTTTACCCTGCCCCAGAAAACATTAAGTGAAAAAACTAGTCCGGCTAAAGCGGCTAACAGTATTTGGATCAAATAGTTGGCCGTTCCCAGGTCAAGATAGGCGTGAGTATTAATAGGTTCCAAACCCAAAAACAACAATAATAAGAGATATTTGAGCATACTGGGATTTTAGCAAAAAAACTAAAACAATCAAGCCAACAGGTCCAGCTCTTTTTGCCAATTATAGTTGCCCCAGCTTTTGTACTTTGCGCGCAGGTTTTCGTCTTCAAAACCGGGGTGGCAGCCAAGCTCAACCGGTTCATTTTTAATCTGTTTGGCAAATTCAATATCGCTTTCTTTTAAATTGCCGGCGTTAAGAAAACCTATAAAAATATCATTATATTTCAAACCAGCTTTATCTAGCTTCTTTTTCGCAAGCTTAGAAAGAAAGTTTAAAAATAAAAGCTGGGTTTTTCTGAACAACTTGCCCCCACCATGCAATGGCTCATTAATCAACCTTATGTGTTTAATATTATTTTCTTTTGCAATTTTAATAACTATATCCAATACTCCGGGCAATAAGTGAAGGTGCTGATGGCTGTTTAGAAACTGAGGGGCAACTCCGGCTGAAATGCATTTTTTAACCTGGGCTTCAATCTCTTTCTTGATATCTCCTTTTCTGATCAGTCCGAAAACATATTTTATGAAAAAAGTCTTGTAGTTTTTAGGAAATTTTATGCCCGTAAGGGACTTTTCTTCAACCAAAACCAAATGAACCCCCACATGTGGAGGGGCGCCCTCCACATGTTTTATTTTACTGATGGCGTCGTCAAAAGCTTGGCCGTTAGCCATAATGGATGCCCCGGATATATATTTGTTTTTTAATAAAAAAATGATCCCGTCATTTACAGATGGATGCAAACCTAAGTCGTCAGCAATTATGCGCAAATTAGTCAACATGGACTCCATAGGGCGTAGGTTCCACTTTTTCCCTATCTACATTATAGATCTCCGAAACAATATAAAGGGGGCGGCCTTTGATTTCGTTAAACATTTTATATAAATATTCACCGACTACGCCCAAGACCGTGAGCTGAATACCGCCAAGACCGGACACCAATATTACCACTGTCGCCCAACCGGTAATTAGGGGGTTCGGGTTAATATAGTGGTCGATAACAACATAAACTGAGAAAACAATACAGGCAGCAAAAATTGCCAAGCCAGCCCAAAAAGCCAAGCGCAGCGGGAAAGCAGAGAATGACGTCACACCGCTCATGTATAAACTGAACAGTTTTTTAATATTATATTTTGCCTTACCATGTTGACGAGCTTGGACAGTATAGGGAAGATATTTCTTTTTAAAACCTACCCACTGGACCATGCCCCTTAAAAATCTCTCTCTTTCAGGCATGCTTTTCAAAGCTTTTACTACTCTTCTAGAATAAAGAGCAAAGTCCGAAGCATTCCTGAATTCCAAATTAGTTATGGAGCTTAAAAATTTGTAACCCAACCCCTTACTCTTCTCACCGCTTCTTTCGCCTATGACTATGTCGTTGCCTTCTTCGGCATATTTTACAAAATCGGGTATCAATCGAGGCGGATGCTGCAAATCGCCGTCCATAGTTAAAACCAACTCTCCAGAAGCAACATCTATTCCTGCATTAAAGGCCGCTTGGTGGCCAAAGTTGCGGGAAAATCTTATAACTCTAATTCTTTTGTCTTTCTGGGCCGCCTCTCTTAAAAGTTCAGACGTTCTGTCCTTTGATCCGTCATCCACAAAAACAATTTCGAAAGATTTATTTAAAGATTCGCACACCGAAAACAACTGCTTCACCAGTTCTGGAATCACTTCTTGTTCATTATATAGAGGGACAACTATAGATAAATAAGGCCTATTCATTCTTATAATTCTACATAAATATTTCAGTTTTGTCCAGAGCAGTTGAATATGTATGAGTTGGCGCTTTTGTCAGAAAAGGTTTGGACTAAGTCGCAGCGGGAAATGAGGGGCCAATAGCGGCCATTTTTGTCTATCGGCGGAAAATCAACAATCATATAGTACCCGTCAAACATAGAAAGTTTGGGAACATAATCACGACTTGGCGCGGTATAAAAGCGCGAGGAGTACTGGTCGCTCTTTCTTAAATAATATGCGCCGACATCATAATAAGTAATAACATTTTTGATTTCTTTATTTTCCAAAACATATTCGATTGTTTTTTTGGAAAGCGACGGAACATTTCCATAAAAACTTTTGCCAAGATACTCATTTAAAAATACGATGTTATAGCCTATTCCAAAAACCAAGAATAATAACAGTGTCGGCTTGGCAAATTTAGACTTAAAGAAAACGGCCAACCAGCAAACAAGGGACACAACCCAACTCCACAAAATAAACTGGGCGGAGAAATAGAAACCCGACGGCCCGGAGCCACCGCTAAACGGAATCAAAAAGTTAAAGTCCAATGCTTTAACTTTTTCGACATAACCCGTTTTGGGATCCAGGGGTAGAACCTCAAACGGCAAAGATAAAATACCGACAATGAAAACAATGAATAAGATTATCGCCAATCTTGTCCCCCAGTATTTATATGTACCGTACTTAGAGACTGCATTGTATAAGACCTGGCTGGAAATTATAATTGCAGGAATAATCAAGAACATGAAATATCTTTCAATCGTTCGTGTCGCAAAATCAAAGGCAACAGTGTAAAAAATTAGATTCACCAACAAATATAAATACCAGAACCCGTATTTTTGAAGGACCGAGCGGTCAAATAAGCCGGTCAGCAACGGCAACGTCAGAAGAGGAGAAAGCCAAACGAAGGATTTGAATATTTTGAAACCAAGATCGAAATATTTTCTTGATCCAAAATTAAATACGTTAAAACTTTCGGCATATCTGATTATAAATTCGAACTTGAGTGAATATAAGATATAAAAAGCGACTCCTAATACAACCATGGGCGCTAAGAAGTATAAAAATTTCCTTAAGCTGATCCTTTTGCCGCCCCCGATAAGGTTAATGGAAATAAAATATATGATCAGCGAACCCAGAAAAAGTAAAAAGCTTAGTTTTGTGAAAAACCCGCCGACCAAAGAAATTAGAAAAATTACCCAATACTTTTTAGATCTCGGATTTTCGTACAAATAAAGGTAAGCATAGTAGCCCAACAATACAAAAAACGGCAAAATGGCACCGTCGATGTCTATCTGAAGATTGGCAATAGCGCTGTAAATATTTACTACAAACAAAGCAACAGCCACCAATCCGACAGCTGTTTTGTCAGTTAGTTTTTTGACTATTAAATAGAGCAGAACTAGGCTCAGAAAACTGAATACAAGCGGAATTATCCTTAAGTAGTCAAAGTTCCAATATTGGCCGACAGCCTTATAAAGATACTCCGGCAGTGGCGGATGAGGGCTCTCCAAATCTCCGAAAAATGGATCGGCAATGCTTGCCCATCGGTATTCATCCTGGTGATAAATATGGCCAAAACCCAAAAAGCGCGTCCAGATAAAGAGAGCGATAAAGATAATAAATAAAATTTTATGCTTTTTGGTCACTGCGCTTGCGTGCTACTAAGAGAATAGAGACTCCGAAAGGATAATTAAGCCATTTTAACAGCTTGATTTCGGTGTTGAATATAAAGTATAACAATGGGTTCAAAAAGTTGTTATTGATCTCAAAATCAGATTCTCTATTTTTTTTATTAAACCATTTTGAAGCCAATCTTACAATTGCAGCAACAGGAAATAAAAACGTGTTAAAGTATGACTTTTTCACGATAGATAATCTGGTAACAGAAGCTAATTTTAAGATTGAACCCATTGTATATCTTCTGAAATGGTGGGCAACTTCATCTTGGACACCCCACATCCACTTATAGGCGGGAACGGTAATTACCAGGATTCCATTCGGTTTAACCAGTCTCTCAAGTTCTTTGATAACTAGATCGTCTTCTTTGATGTGTTCTATTACATCCATAGCCAGCACCAGATCGAATGAAGCATCGGGATAATTTGTCAGTACCCCATCTATTTTCGACAGATTATTGATCCCCTTTTCGGAACCAAAATCTATAGCTTCTTTCGAGACATCCACTCCGGATGCATCAAAGCCTCTCTCTTGCAGCTGACCAACCAAAAAACCAGATCCACAACCATAGTCCAAGACTTTTTTACCATTTCCATATTTTTTTAAAATCCAGAAAATCAAATTCCTTCGGGCTTTAAACCACCAATTGTCCTTTTCTAATTGAAAATAAGTTTTATAAAAACTACTCTCCATGCTCTTTGTTGAAAAAATCTAAAGTTTTTCTAAGACCTTCCTTCAAGGCAACTTTAGGTTCGTCCTTAATCATTTTTGGCAAAAATTGCAGCCAATTTTCCGAAATCATTATTGTCTTTAATGGTCGTCATTCATTTATCACCTTTCTCATCGCATCAAGGCCATATGCAAACATCTCATAACGGCGAGGGCCGGAATAGTGTTTAAAAACCATCTGATCGTTCAGAAAACCCTTTATTGCGTATCTCTCCGGGGACAAGAATTTAAAATTCATCTGCGCCAAAAGGCATGCCCAAGCAACCATTTCTATAAAATAATCAGTAATCGGCCTCTTAGCATGAGCTAGGTATTCGGCTAATTGGTCAAAATTAATTTTGTCCCGGTCAAGAATTAAGAAACCCCCATTCATTAAAGCAATCTGTTTTTCAGTAAGCTTATACTTTTTATCATAAGTTTCATCAACCATCATATCAAAATTGACTTCATTCGGTTGCCTATGCACTAAAGCATCGCAATCCAGCCTTCCAAAAACAAAATCAACCAGTTCTGTGGGCGGTTTATAGAAAAGTATATCTATATCCATAACGATGACCTTCTTGGCCTTGCTGAGCGCCAGGACACTGATCAGCCTATGCATAAAAAAATGACCTTTTGCGGTGACCTGCCTCACGATTTCTGGTATACCCGGAATTTCTGCCGCTAACTTAGCCGTTTCCTCTCGAAATAAAATTTTAATGTTAGAAAACTTACTCTTAAGAAATTCCTCCGCTTCCTTGTCCAAGGTTCCGTCATCATTAACAATAATCGTAGGTCTCAGTTTAGATAGCTTAAGAAAAGAGCGTAACATCCAGAACAACATGTATATTCCGTCTTTGTGGCATATGGTATGCAGCTCAAGATCCGGATCGGCCTCGTATTCATAATGCGACAAGTTTTTGGTTAAATATCTTTGAAAAAATCTGTTTTTAAAATAAGGCCACCAGTAACGCGGGCCGTATCCTTCCTGTAAAAGCCGGCGTATATAAAAAAGCTCAAGCTTAATTTTATTTAAAGTTTTATTTTTGAATTTCATGTTTTTATTGCCTTAAACTCTCGTTAAGCTATTTTAAGCAAAAAGGGGGTTATCCCCCCTTACTTTACAGTTTCTCTAAATAATCTTCAACTGCCCGCATTACATAATCCAAATGTTCCTGCCGCAGGCCATGATGACAGCCTATAAGCAGGCTCTGGGCCAAAATTTTGTCTGAATTAGTCAACTCTCCAAAAACACGATGAGGAATATTGCGATATGGCGGATGGCGGAGAATATTCCCGGAAAAAAGGGTTCTTGTTTGGACGTTGCGTCCTTCCAAATAAAGCTGGAAGTGGGTGCGCTTGATCGGCGAATTATCTTGTACGGTAATAGGGAAAGCCAGCCAACGAACATCGGCAACGGCAACGGCTTGGCGAGGCAGTATGAAATGTTCTGGATATCTTCCAAAAAATTCATATAAAACTCCAAAGTTACGCTTGCGAATAGTATCAAATTCATTTAGGCGCGAAAGCTGAACAAGCCCAAATGCCGCTTGCGGATCAGTCGCTTTGAAGTTGAATCCCCTTTCGTTGTAAACAAACTTACCGTCATAACGGACATCATCCAAAAAGTAGTTAAACCTTACGTTCGGATGTTCATCATAATATTCAGCGGCCGCCCGGCCCCAATCTCTCATTGATTGAGCAATTTTTGCGCAGGATTCATTTTTAAACATCACCATTCCCCCACCTCCCATAGCCGTGATAATGTGGGAGGCATAAAAACTAGTTGTACTAACATCAGCGTAAATACCGGTTGGCTCATTATTTATGGAACCACCTATCGTGTCGCAGCTGTCTTCTATTAATATTAATCCGCGATCATCAGCTATTTTACGCAAGCCTTTCATGTCTACCAAATTCCCCAAAAGATGGGGGACCATTATGGCTACCGTTTTGGAGGTAATGGCCTTCTGAACCAAACTGGGATCAACTACATAAGTATCGAGTTCGACGTCAATAAATACAGGTACAAGTCCGGATTCAACCAGAGGATTTACTGTCGTTGAAAAAGTGCAAGCCGGTGTAATAACCTCTCCGGCTGGCAAATTTAAGGCTCTTATGCCCAAAAAATTAGCCGATGACCCGGAATTGACGAATAAAGCATGGTTTTGTCCAAATATTCCAGCTATCTTATTTTCAAATTCACGAGCATATTTACCAACCCCAAGCCAATCACCGCGGAGACACTCCAAGACAGCTTCTGTCTCTCTCTTTCCGTAAATAGCCCTACTGTAATAGACCTTGTCCACCCCTGGAACAAATGAATGATTTTCCATGCCAGACCTTAATTTTTATGTGCTGTCCATATATTACACCATTTGATCGGTTTTTGCAATTAAATATTATACCAGACCCAGAACAGATTGGAGGAAAACTTTTTGTTCTTCAATCATGTTGTCCGGCAATTCTTTAAAAGTTTTTATTGCTGATGCTTGTTCATTTGGTTTCATTTCTGTTCCAGAAGATGAACACAAAAAAGCCATGGTGATCGTATAACCAAATCCCCGCTCTTTCTCTTCGCTTGGATATTCAATATAGCCCAGTAATTTTTCCACATTAACAGAAATCCCAACCTCATCCTTAGCTATCCGTCTTATTGTATCAGTCACTTTTTCACCATAGAGAATAGTGCCTCCCGGAAAATGCCATTTACCCTTATATGGGGGAATGTCTCTTAAGGTTAAAACTGTTCCCTCTAAAGTTTTTATAATAAGATCCACACACAGTCTCGGAACTTTTGAATAGATCATCTTAAACTCCTCGGGAGAAAATGGTTTTTTATCTGTCATTTTATAAAATTTAATATTTTTTCGGCTCGTTTTTGCCAGGTATAGTTTTTGACATCTTCCAAAGCTTTATTGGAAACTTCTTCGGCCAAATTGCTGTTTTGTAAAACTTTTTGAATTACTCGGACCAAATCTCCAAGATCATCCGGTTTGGCAAAAAAACAATTCTCTTCGTTCAAAACATCTCGTAAAGACAGGAGGTCAGATGCAACGATAGGCCGCCTGGAAGCCATATATTCAAAAAGTTTAAGTGGAGACGTGTACTTGCTTGAGATTTCTTCTTTGCCTGAATTTGGCAAAACAAGAACGTCAGCAGCCTTTAAATATGTAGGGATTTCGCTGTGCGGCTTGTGTCCCAAAATATATACATTATCCAATCCTTCGGCTTTCTTTTTAAATTCTTTAATATCGTGCTCAGTCCCTCCGACAAATACAAACAAAGTACTTTGAAACTCTGATACTTTTAAACTTTGGCGTGCTGCCTCCAGCAGCACGCCAGCCCCTTTCCACTCAAAGAGATGTCCGTTATAAACAATTATCTTTTTATCCAGAGGCAAATCCAACTCTTCTCTTGCCTCCTTTTGAGACATAGGAATGTCAAATTTATCCAAGTCGACTCCATCAGGAGCAACTAAAATATTTTCTTCGCGGAAACCCAAAGCAACAAGGTCACTTTTCAGGCCATTAGTAATAGCGATGATCTTGTTTGTCTTATTTTTTAATCGTTTTAAAAAGAACTTTTTACCGGAGTAAATTTTGTGAATCTCAAATGCTACGCTCTTCTTAAAAAAACTTAGGACGTAAGCTGGCCACTCATCACGAGTATAAACTCTATCTATTTTTTGAGTAAGGACGTAAATACAAAGAATGAGGGCTGAACAAAAATTTTTCAGATTGACGGAGATTCGATCCAGTTTGCCTGGCAAATAAAAATCTAACATCCAAATCCTTTTGAACTTGAAGTTCTTTTTTATCGAGTAGAAATCGAAAAAATCTTTTTTAATTTTATTTATTCTATATGGACAGAGCAATAAAACTTCGTTGCCAAGGCTTGCCATAGCTTCGCATGTTTTAGCGATTTGTATCCCATATGCTTTCTCCGTCGGCAGCCTCAAATTGGCTAGGTATAATATTTTCATAGGTTTCTAAGAAAGTTTTCCAGTTTATTTGCGATTATCTTGTGAGAAAAATTATCTATTATAAACTCTCTTCCTGCTTTGCCCAAGGTTTCTCTTAAATTTTTGTCCTGGGATAATTTTAAAATTGCCTCAGTTAATCCAGCCATATTATCAGGCTCTATTAATATTCCTGTTTTGCCATCAATAACAAGATCTTCTATTGATCCTGTCTTGGTCGAGATAACCGGCAAGCCGCTGGAAGATGCCTCGGCAATTGAGTAGCCGAATTGCTCTTCCCAACCTCCATAAGGTTGAGATGGGTAAATAAATATATCGGAATTAGAAAAATGTCCAGGCAGGTCTTTGTTGTCGATCCATGGCAATATCGTTACATCATCATTACTTCCTTTTTTGTTAACATAATCTTTTAACTCTTTGTCCATTGGTCCAGAGCCTATAATTACCAAGTGCAAGGATGGATCAGTTTTTTGAGCCTCTTTAAAAGAATCCGCCATTTTAAATATTCCTTTCCTGTTATCTATCGCGCCGACAAACAAGATTATGGTCTTATTCTCTAAGCCATACTTTGCCCTAAAGTCCGATTCAATTCCTGGTCTAAATTTTTCAGTATCCATTCCGGAAACAGGATCAACTAAAGAAGGGAAATTATTTGGTAGATAAGGCTTTATAACATTTAATGCCCTGGAGTTGCCGCATATTACACCGCTGCTTAAACCGATATTCTTTTTTATAAGCCATTCTGTGAGTTTAAGTTTTAAGCCCGAGAGCCTGCTTTTGTACGGCACATTTTGCCAGGTGAAGAATATATGCTTTAAGTTTAATTTTTTTGCAATCTTGGCATATCTGTATGTAACCAATAAATTAGGTTCTGAGACCGAGTACAAAACATCTCCCGGCTTGGTCATTTCTTTCAATATTTTTTTTGTTGCCGGCATCCAGCCCTTAAGATGGCCTTTTACTATCGGGTGGTTAGAATTAAAAAAACGTGTCTTTGCGGGAATTATTTTCAACCCACCCTCATCAGCTAGCGAATCAGCCTTCATGACCACTTTCCCGCCCTTCATCTTCCAAATTTCCGGTAATATCAAAACCAGATCGTCTTTTTTATTGAAGAAATCAAAAACCCTCCTGTGTCGTTCGCTTATATAAGGATAACCAACTATAAAAATCATTTATTGAGTATAAAAATAAATTGGTATGTGGATTTTAAGGGAATAAATAGCCAGGCGAAGCGATAGATAGCACGGCGAAGGATGCGCCATGGGTTTTTGTGTTTGAATATTTTGACCGACTGCCAAGGCCATGGGTCGTGGTAGACATCTACCACCCTGAGTCCATGTTTTTCAAAAAAATTTTTCCATTCGTTGTAAGTCATCAAGGTTTCTTTCATGTCTTTTTGTTTAGTGCCGGATTCGCCTCTCATTTTCCATAGAAAATAGTTTTTATTAGGAACTACGATCATATATTTCGCTTCGGGCTTGGCCACACGCACCATTTCAACCATTCCTTTGTCCATATCAAGAAAGTGTTCCAGACTTCCAAAACAAACGACGTAGTCGAACATTTCATCTTTGAAAGGCAAGTTCTCGCCTGGAGCGACAACTAGATTGGCATCAGGCACATTTTCCCTCGATACCCTAACTGCCTCTGGCGAAATATCTGTTCCATATACACTTAATCCCGACTCTCTTGCCGCTTTTAACAAATGGCCAGTCCCCGTGCCGACATCTAAAAGATTCTTCCCGGATTCGGCCTTTAGATACCCGAAAACTTGTTTATAGTAACCAAAGGGCCTCATGGCATTTATGCCTTTTTTGGTATAAATATCGTCGTAGTATTTTGTAATTTCTTGCTCTGTAACCATTTATATTTTCCTGGCTTTAATTGCGAAGGCTAGAGTAAATAGTTCGGGTTTTATTTTTGCCAACACTTTCATCACTAAACCAAGTATTAGCTTATCTTCCCAAAAAGTAGTGTAAACTTCTTTTTCAATTTTTAAACCGCATTTTTTAATGAGCGAATGCAAAACCTTCCTTGTCGTCCAAAAAATATGCCCCTTTCTAAGCGTATTGTTTTCTGGGACCTTGCCAAACAAAACCTGTATCCTGGCAGGCAGGGAAACAAAATTAGGAACACTGATATATACATATCTTTCTGCTATCCTTGCCGCTTCCTTTAAAACCGGCTCGGGTTGAAACATATGCTCTAAAACATCTAGAAGAAGAACGGATTCAAAAGAATTGTTTTCAAACGGAAGAGCTTCTGTAATATCCGAGAGCATTGTGTCGATGCCATTTTCTTTGGCTTTTCCCAAAGCAACGGGAGAAATATCGACTCCCAAAGCTTTTATGTTTTTATTTTTTTCCAGAAGTTTTTTAAGAAGAAAGCCATCACCGCAGCCAATATCTAGAACGGAGTTCTCTTTGAAGCTGTCCAACACCATCTTTTTGTTAAATCCCAAAAGCTCTAAGGGATGTTCCCAGCCGATATTTTGGAATTTTTGTATTGAATTTAGTTCGCCCATAACGAATGATAAAGTTTTAAGAATTCATCTGAAATTTCCGGCCAACCTAAATGCCTTACTGTATTTTGGACCTTATTTCTATCGAATTCGGAAACACTCGCAAGTCTTCTAATTATTTCTTCGAGTTCCTTTTCATTATCGAATAGAAATCCGTTTTCATTATCTCTTATTAAATCAGCTGCTGGGATATTTCTGGCTATAACCGGAATACCATAAGATAATGATAAAATTATTCCTCCAGAGGTTAAAACCGAATCGTCGTACCAAAATATTGAATAATCCGCATTGGCCAGATGCTCTGGTATTTGGTCATCGGGAACGAAATGACAGTCCAGTTTAATATTAGCATTATTTCCAATTAATTTTTTGAGCTTTTTGCCATAACCCTCGTCGCATTTACCGGCAATAAGAAGCTCTGCATTATCCGCCCCCGCCTTATCAAAAGCCTTTATTACATTATCTATTTTCTTATAAGGCTTAATTGCGCCCAGAGAAAGTAAAACCGCATTACCCCCCTTCGTTTCTTTATTTTTCATTGGACCATAAGCGTCTATATAATTGCCGTGCGGAATGTAAAAAATCTTTTTGCCTTTTACTTCATTTTTTTGATGAACGGTAACTGCGTTCGCCAAATTAAAAATAACTTTTTGGCCTATTTTGTCCAACCAAATCCATCTGGAATCATGGGGATAGTAATTATGTTTTGTCCAAACTATTTTAAAACCTTTCATTTTTAAAATACCAAGAATAGTAAAATTTAAAGCCATTAAAAAAATAGTTTTTAAAATAAATCTGCTGCCATAGATGACATTAGTCCAATGGATATGGATAATTCCCGGCTTTCTAAAAAACAATTTCCCAAAACCTGAGACATATTCTTTATTTTCAATATGTGAATAAAGTAGATCTATATATTTATTGCTTTTACTTGAATAAGGGAACGGGTAAATAATAATTTCGGGAACGTATTTGTTATAGATTTTATCGATCAGATTATCCAAGTCATGGTTGTCGATTACATATTGCCTTAAATTATTCTGCGCTTTTGAAGTTCCCGAATTCCTGATCTTATTTGCTAGGTCAATCGGATCATCCTGATCAAAAATCAAATCCGGAGACAAGAATCCCCGAGAAGCGTCGTTAGAACTTAAAACATTCATCCTGCAAGCCATTGCCTCGAGAATGGCTTTGTCCAAACTCCCTGTTTTGCTTAAATGGACAAAAATATCATGGGATTGATAATATCCCGGCAGATCCTTGTGGTTTATTTTCCCCACAAAATCAAAATTGTCCTCCAGCTTTAAACTTTTAACTTTAAACTTTAAACTTTCTAGATAGCGTTTGTCACTATCTAGCGCCGGTTCACCAATCATGGTTACCCCAAAATCTACGCCATTGTCTCTAAGTATTTTTGCCGCATCAATCAGTGTTTCATAATTTTTAACCGGAGATATCCTCCCGACACTAAGAATTTTTAGCTGTTTCGGATTTCGGATTTCGGATTTCGGATTTGGCTTAAATATTTGTGTGTCTATCCCATGGCCGGTTACAATAACTTTTTTTGATTTGATCCGGAAACTTTCAGATGAAGCTGTAAATATTCTCTCGGCAAATTTTTCAGCAATTTTCAGTTTCAGAGTCACGCCCTTTGTTGTGTACCAGAGAAAACGCTTCTTTTTCATTAGTCTCCACAATGGACCACCGACCGCCATCCAAATTGGATTCATATGGACAAAAACACCGTCATATTCTTTTCGTAATTTAAGGATTAAATAATAAAATCTAAATAAATATACAAATCTAAAAATCCCCCGATATTTGCCAATCAACACCACGTTTACATTTGCGGGTAAATTATATTCGCCTTTTTCCAAACATAAAACAGTCAGCCTATCTAATTTGCCGGCCAAACGCCTCAACCACTCTATAAAAAACCCGAGCAATTGGTCATTTTCATCCACTTTTTGCGTAACAATAAGCAGTTTCATTATAGCCTAGATAATAGCACTTTTTTCAGCTTATTGGTATTCCCGTGCTTAAGTAAGCCCAAATATGAATTTACAACTTCCGGCCGACTATTTTGGGCCAGCTTTTTGAACATTCGTCTTTTTGCTGTAGCTCTCAACACTCTATGCGTCGGGAAATGCACCCAGCCCAGAAAATCGATTCCCGAAGCAAGGGTTCTAATAAATACTTTGTTCGGGTGAATTTCCAACCTTAGATTTTCATCCAGAAATTGTGAGATTATTGGAAGCAATTTTTCCAGCCATTCTTTATCTTCAGACAAAACAACAAAATCGTCAGCATAGCGAATATAGTACCTAACTTTTAAAACTCTTTTTACAAAATGATCAAATTCATTCATATAGACATTGACTAGCAGTTGGCTGGTTAGATTTCCGAGAGGCAAACCTGGTTTAAAACTATCAATCACCTTGCCCAATAACCACAATGTGTCTTCGTCTTGAATATATTTTGCCAAAATAACTTTGAGAACCTTGTGGTCAATATTTTCAAAGAATTTACGAATATCGCACTTTAATGTCCAGGCTGTCCGTGTGTGGTTAAGTGAAACTTTAAAGGCAAAGTGTCTGAATCTATCTAATGCTTTGTGTGTGCCCTTATTTAATCGACAAGAAAAAGAGTCAGATATAAAAATTCTATCAAAGAACGGATAGAGTTGGCGATAAATAGCGTGGTGGAGTAATCTTTCTCGGACTGAAGATTTATGTATCTGCCTTGGCTTTGGATCATTGATGCGAAACGCTTGATATGGCCCATGACTATATGTATGATGGGCAAGGTCCTGGTGAAGCTGAATAACATTGTCCATTAAAGACAAGCTAAATTCCTGAACATCCTTTCTTTTGCGCTTGCCTTTCAAGAATTCTTTCCAGGACTCCAGGAGATTTTCCAAACCGATAATATCTTCGAAACTATGACAAAAACTTACCCTTCTACGCCCCCCCCCCGCACTTCTCTGCCTATTATCCAAAAGATGGTTGTCGCATATAAATTGTGGCATGGCTATTTTATTAGATTAGAAAAAATC
>Ga0209542_10002640_pt1 | contig 39715 bp, 38 predicted proteins | sample RifCSPhighO2_01_FD_184028 | JGI IMG/M metagenome (GOLD analysis project Ga0209542, IMG submission 184028) | Soil microbial communities from Rifle, Colorado - Rifle CSP2_plank highO2_0.1 (SPAdes) (version 2) | ecosystem: Environmental > Terrestrial > Deep subsurface > Rock core/Sediment ... | reverse complement strand
GATAGAGTGGTTTACAGCATCGCGCATGATATTCTGGATCATTCGTATCCATTTTACAAATCTCAATCTCATCCCTTATACAACCGGGGCTGATGATATTGGCCGTACACCACTCCACAAATCGTCCCCGTTCTTGTTCACATTTTACTTTACAAGCATAACCGTTACTTCTAGCTATATCAGTGCATTGCTGCGTCGATTGGGCTTTTGGTACAAGATTTGCTGGTTTGTTAATATAATTTCTGATGACAACAAAAGAAATTAATACTGATGCGGTAAGCAGCCCAATTAAGAAATTAGTTTTCATATTAATTTTGTTCCATATACACGCCGACTTCCACAACTGCAAATCCGGCACGATTTATTTTATCTATTTTTGGTGCTTGAACAGGTTCAATATTATTGGTAGATCGTAGATAAATATGTATTCGATGGATAGAAGTGGGTTTTGGTGATACTTCAAAGGGTAATTTTTGGTTAACATCGAAATCTGGAAGCAGTCCTATGAATGTATATAGTTTTTCTTTTTCGGTGACAAAGTTAGCATTGATATCTTTTATTAAATCCTCTTTTTCATTATCAGAAAGACCAATCCGACGTGATAAATCATTGCGAATAAATTCAATAATCTTGTCCGTTTTTATTACCCATCCCTGTTTTGGTTGATTAAATTCAGTATTTTTATACTCATAGTAAAAACGATTTCTCCTGATGCCATCAAAATCCAACGATCCATTCTTTGATACATTTAGGGTGTAGCGATTTAAAATAAATGGATCGGCAAAAGAGATGTTGTTATGACCAAATATCAAACTAATTGTTGTTGCATCTCCAGGATAAAAATATATTGAGGGTGACATTGTAGTCACAGGTTGACAATCGCTTGGAGACAGTCTCAATTTTGATGCATTTAGTGAACTTCCACCTCCCTGTCTTGTTAATATTAGTGACTGATATAAGGTACCAAATGGAATAGATGATAATCCAGTTTCAAAACGCGCTATTTTCTGTAGCGAAGGATAGTCTGTGATTGGTGGTCCTACAACAGATGAATCGACAGTTTTCACCCGAACTGCAGATTCAAGACTATTTTGAAGAACAATATATTCAGGAGTTTTTGTCGATGAGAGACCGCGATTATTATATGTTTTTCTCATGTCAAAGTTAAAAGCCTTGAGAGCAGTCGTGACCAAATCCAGATGACCAAAATTGTCGAAGATAATCAAATTTGGATCACGAAGTATTGTCTCAGCGAATCTTTTCTGAAGTTCTCTGCTTTCAATATTTTGAAAATCTAGAATCATATTAGAGTTGACAACGGATCGGTAAGATCTTTTATAAGCAGCTGCAATTTTTTGGCCGGGGAAAAAATATACCGTTCCCAATCCAGGAACAAATATTGATATCGTTTGAATATCGGCAATTGGTCGTCCATTATAGTCAGTTAAAAAACATGGTTTTGTGTCAGGAGTTGGTGATGGATATACTTTTGTCGTTGGGGAGGGTCTAGGAGTTGGTCCATAAATTGAAGGTAATGGAGACGGTGTCGGAATATATGTTGATGGCTGCGGCGTTAATGTAGGAATCAGAGTAACACTTGGTGTTATGGAAGTAGCAGTGGTCGGTGTAGGTTTAAAGATTTGATAATTACATTCAATCGAATCATCCTGACAGTATAGAGTAATTGGCGTTGGTGAAGGAACTAGAGTGGGTGTTAATCCTATTTCTTGAGCCATAGCTAGAATAGGATATTTAAGTTCGATTAGACTTGCAAAATAATTAACACCATTTTTTTTGAGAGAAAGTTTTTTATCATCAATTGCCGGTATGCTTTCGGCAAAATTGACCCGGTAGCCTGTTTCTGTCTCGGCATAACCCCTGACGATATAGTTGGGAAACAAATATTTTTGTTCAATATCACCGGTTTTTTCTAAATAAGCCAAAACGACATCAGTAACGATGGCTTTTTGTGCAGATAAAGTGTTGTTAGGAAAGACTTTTTCTAGATTTATAATGCCTTCTCCAGAGGGTATTGCCAGCTTGAAATAACCCCCTTTATTGTTTAATTCACCGACTAAACTTTCAGAATTAAATAACGATAATCCTCTCTCTTCTAATGATTCTTCTTTGAGTATATATCGTAGATTTGATTCAATTGAGATTATATAACCATCTTTTGTATATGCAACAGTGGCGCTGTTAAAATCAACTCGACGTGCAAATCCCGGCTGATCTGATGCGAAATATATTGAGTTGTCCTTCTGGTCGGTGTCTTGAAATTTAGTCAATGATAAATCTTGGAAACTGACCCGTTCTGACATAGCAGGTACAGCAGCGATGCTTATAATTGGAGCTCCAATTAAGTCCCAATCATGATGGTACTCGACATAAGTCACACCTTCTGATCCTTCACGTCGATAATAACTGGTTGCTTTTGTAAAGTTATCAATAATTTTTAAATCATCACGTAAAAAATCAGATATCGGTTTCCGTAAATCAGCCGTCTGTGATGTGACTGGAAAAGGAAGTTTTATTCCTATTCCTTGATATATAAAAGCCCCTGATGTTTTGTTAAACGTCAGATACCCTAATTGTCCGGAAAAAGCAATTTGATTTTTATCAATTTCTTCCTTGGCAATAATTGGCCCAAGAAGCATGTTTGCTATAGAATCAATTTCACTAAACGAATAATTTGTTTTAAACGAAAAAATTTTGGCTGTATCTGAAATTTTTGTTGATGCAGTATCAAGTGAGTATTGATTAATTTTAAACTCAGGGGCTGTCTTCACACCAGGCGTTTTATTTAAATTGACTGTATCTTTAGGAATTAGATCCCTATAGAATTGTGATGTTGATTGATTATTTAATGCTTGCTGAACCCGAGATGAGGATGGATGAAGATTGGTATATTCCTTTGCCTTGAATACAAATAATAAACCTATTAATACTCCAATTATTATCACAGATAATAAAAGGATGATTTTTAGAGTTTTATCCATTATCAATAAATTAATTATCAAGGTTTCGTCAGTTGGTTGCAAGTCTTTATTTTTTTAAAATAAAACCAGATGTGACATCCTCAACCGTAAAACCTAATTTGCTAATTTCATCTCTTAATTTATCGGCAGTATCAAAGTCGCCTCTTTTTCGAGCTTGATTGCGTTTTTCCGCTATTAAAGTTACCGATTGTGGAATAATTACTTTATGGAAATCGTCAAGTTTTAAACCTGAAACGTGGTTGAAATCCATTAAAATATCCCATTTATCAACGGGAGGGATATTCGACTTTAACATTTCATAGAGGACGGCCAGTGCTTGAGGAAATTGCGAATTATCAAATATAGCATCGCTTATCTGTTTTTGATAATTTACAGTTTTTTCAAGCTTCTCAAGATATAGATTTGATCGAGTTGAGCTGTCTCTTAATGAAATGGCCCATTGACGAAGGGTATTTAATCCATTTTGGGCAGCTGTTAGGGCCTCCCATGTAAAATTAAGCGGTTTTTGATAATGCGTCATGAGAAATAGATATCTCAGGGAAATAGGATCGTATCCTTTATTTTTGAGATCGTCGATTGTATAAAAGTTATTTTTTGATTTACTCATTTTTTCGTTATCCACTAATAAGAATGCGCTATGAAACCAATATTTTACGAATGGTTTTTCTGTCGCTCCTTCAGATTGCGCAATTTCATTTTCATGATGAATTGGAATGTGATCAATTCCACCGGCGTGGATATCAATAGTATCCCCAAGATATTTCATACTCATAGCACTACATTCGATATGCCATCCAGGAAATCCATCTCCCCATGGAGATTTCCAACGCATGACATGTTTTTTGAATCGACCGATACACTTGAACCATAATGCAAAGTCAACTGGATTTCTCTTATTTGGGTCGGAATAGACTTCTTTTCTTGCTTGAACAATTTTTTCATCAATTTTCTGATGCGACAAATTGCCATAATTGAGGAATTTACTGGTATCAAAATAAATAGCCTCATCGGTTTGATAAGTTACTCCTCTCTTTTCTAATTTTTGGATGAGTTCTATCATATCCGTGATATGATCCGTGGCTTTACAAAGTTCTTTTGGAGGTACGATATTCAATCGTTTAATCGATTGAATAAATTGTTCGGTGAAAAACTGAACTATGTCCCATACAGATTTATTCTGTTTTTTTGCTCCTTTTTCCAGCTTGTCAACACCTGAGTCATCATCTCCTGTCAAATGGCCAACGTCAGTTATGTTCATGACATGATGAACGTCAAACCCAGCATATTCAAGAGTACGTTTCAAAAGATCGTTATTGACAAAAGTTCGCAAGTGTCCGATATGAGTATAATCGTAGACTGTAGGTCCGCAAGAATAAAAAGTCACTTTTGGAGGATTTAAGGGTAGGAATTGTTCTGTTTTTCTTGTTAAGGTGTTAAATAGCTTCATAAAATGATTTTACTGTATTTTATTAACTATTATTCATTGTAAAGAAGGATCAGATCACCGACGTTGGTATCAGTTGGACCAGTTTTGATGAGACCATTGGTTTTTTTAAAGAAGTTGTAAGAATCATTATTTTTCAGATATTTCGTTATATCGATTTTATTTCTTTTCGCCTTGTCCAATATATCGGCATCCCCCACTGCACCGGCTATAGGCTCTGGGCAGATACCATCAATTCCATCTGTACCAATCGAAATTAATGCTTGACCCGGTTTAAGATCTAATAACGCCGATAAAATAAATTCCTGATTTCTTCCTCCATATCCTGTTCCCTTAACGGCAACGGTAGTTTCTCCCGTGGCTATGCTTATTCCTCTTTTTTTATTAGCACTGATAAATTGCTTAGCCGTCACTTTACAGTCACCTGATAAGTTTGTCGCGAATATATCGCCTGGTAATCCCAGTTCCTTTATTTTTTTTAAGGCAAGATTTGCCGACATGATGTGATCAGCGATAATTTTTATAGAAATGTTGTTAAAAAAAATATCACCAGGTTTTGGAGTTTCTAATTGTTTACTTATTGAGCCACGTTTCAGGTAATCATTTATTTTTATTGGAACTTTGATTGAATACTTCTTTAGTATATTTATTGCATCGAAAAATGTGCTTTTATCAGGTGATAGTGGGCCAGACGCAATCGTCCCTAAATCATTACCCACGACATCAGAAATGACAAAGCTTAATACAGTAGCAGGATAAAGCATGCGAGCCAATTGACCACCCTTTACCTGTGATAAGTGCTTACGAATGACATTAATTTCATTAATATTCGCTCCGCAGAGTAGTAATTTTTTGGTGATATTGATTTTATCTTCTAAGGAAACACTTTCGATTGGTTTAACAAACATTGCTGATCCTCCACCGGATATTAATACTATAGCTAGATCATCTTTACCTAATTTCTTTGCTTCATTAACCAATTTATCTGTTTTTTCTATTCCGACCTGAGTAGGTAAGGGATGTCCAATGTCAGCTAGGCAGATGATAGCAGGTTTTCTTGATAGTTCGTTTTTGGCCGCATTGGCTAACTGTTTTGCTGCTTTACCAATACTAAAAATAGCAATCCTTTTAAAAGGATAAAGATCTATCTTTTTTAATTCATTTTTGAGTAATATGTCTGGCTGAAGTGAGTAAAGAACCGAGTCAACAATCTCAAGAAGGATAGAACGATTGTGTCTTGCGTTTGAGTTTGATATAGTGATCAACTCCTTCAAATTATGAATCATAACCTGTCTTTATTAACACAATATTTGGGGATTTTTCCTTGTAAACCATCGATTAGATTTTGAGCCGCCATAGTTGCCATCAGTGTTCTGGCACGGACAGTAGCACTGCCGATGTGAGGCACAATAATGACATTATCAAGTCTGGTTAATCCGTTAGCAAGTCTTGGTTCACTTTCATAGACGTCTAATCCGGCCGCAAATATTTTCTTCTCTTTTAATGCGTTGACAAGCGCTTTTTCATCCACGACCTCTCCTCTTGAGGTGTTTATAAAAACGCATGTTCTTTTCATCATATTGAATTCTTTTTTTGAAAGAAGATCGTGATTATCCTTATTAAGACTAACATGAACAGAAATAAAATCACTATTTTTAAGAAGAGTCGGTAAATCGACACGTTTGGCATTAGTTGATTTTTCAAGATCAAAATTATTGGATCTATCATCATAAATAATCTTCATATTAAAACCACGAGCTAACTTTTGAGCAACGACAGTACCTATTCTCCCGGCACCGATAATGCCTAGTGTTTTACCGGTGACTTCTTGACCAAGAAGAAGCATAGGATCCCAGCCTTTGTATTTACCTGTTCTTGTGAATTCATCTGACTCGACAATTCGACGTGCACAGGAAAAAAGAAGTGAAATCGCTAAGTCTGAGGTCGCGTCAGTTAACACCCCTGGAGTGTTTGTAACCATTTTTTTTCTTTTAGAGGCATATTCGACATCAATATTATTGAAACCAACAGCATAGTTGGAGATAATTTTGCAGGTATTCCCCATCGCATCTATAATTTCTTTATCGATTGAATCGGTCAGGAGACATAAAATACCATCTCGATTTTTTACATTCTTTATAAGTTCTGATTTAGTTAAAACGCGATTTTCTTGATTAATATCAAACTTTCCAAATTTTTTTTTAATCATCTCAAGTCCACTTTCAGGTATTTTTCTTGTTATATAAATGCTTGCCATAAATGTATATTGTTGATTACAAAAGTCTAATTGTCAAGACCAATTTAGTAATTTGGTCGGAGACGGGGGAATTCCTGCCTGCCGGCAGGCAGGGAATCCCTACCTCTCGGTCCCGCCCGCCTAAATTCGATTTGGTCGGGGATGTCGGATTTGAACCGACGGCCTCACGGTCCCGAACCGTGCGCGCTACCGCTGCGCCAATCCCCGAATTTTAGCGGGCTCCCGATGAACTACACCCCGATAATCATTGCTTACCCGACCCCGGTTTAAATTCTGCTCTGGTCGTTTGCTTCTTCTTAACGGAGAATATGCTTCTACGCTCTTTTCCTCTGGGCGTATCTACTGCTGTTAAATATTGTTCTTTTTCCTCTTTCTCCTTTTGCAGCTCTTCTTCCTCCTGTCTTTTTTTTCTTTCAGCTTCCATTTGGCGTCTTTCCTCGATAGCTTGTTGAGTTTGACTCTGCTGTAACCTTAAGTAATGTAGTCTTAAGCGGATCTTTTCCAGTTTTGGATCATCTTGGGTATTGTATTGTTTTTGCAGCTTTTCTACATCTAAGGAAGTAAAATTTTCCGGTTTTTTTAGTGCATTCTCTATTTGATTTGCATTTATATGGTCTGAATTAACCTGACTCAATTCCTGAAGTTTTTTTTGGACAGATGTAATATTTGGTGGTGGTTTTTGAGGTTTTTTCTGTGACATCGACTGTCCTCTTTCCATTCTCTCAAAGCTGGCATCATCATCTCCCCATTGTTTCATATTTTTTTATATTCCAAGCATTGCTTTGCCTTGTGGTGTCATCAAATCAATTGACCATGGTGGATCGAAAACCAAATTTACTTCAACTTTTTTAACTTGCGCAATTGTTTTTAGCTTTTCCTTTATTTCCAGATCAATTACCTCATATAGTGGGCAACCCATGGTTGTAAGGGTCATCACTATATCGACTAGACCATCTTTTTCAGTCACGGAGTAAACTAATCCTAAGTCAACGATTGATATTCGAAGCTCGGGATCAATGACTTCTTCAAGTTTTTTAAACAGTTTATTTTCAAGTTTTGATCTTTTTCTTTTCATGTGATAACAATTATATCAATACATGATATACTTTTATTATGAACTCTTATAGACTTCGTTTCGTACCACTCGGTGGTATTGTTGATGTCACTAAGAATATGTATCTGTATGAACTTTATAAAGATAATGTTTTAACGGATATTCTAATAGTCGATTGCGGTATAGGTTTTCCTAAGGAAGCAGAATTAGGTGTCGACTACATTATTCCGGATATCAGCTATCTTCAGGATAAGAAAGATAAAATACGAGCCATTCTTTTAACTCATGGTCACGAAGATCATATAAGCGCTCTAAGATTTCATTATGAACCATTGGGTCGTCCACCGGTTTATGCTTCCAAATTGACATCACTATTAGTAGAAGAGAAAGTTAGGGAATATGGTTTCAGTTTAAAGGTTAATGTGATAAGCTACCGACGTGACTACATTTTTGGTCCATTCAAGGTACGCTTTATCCAAATGACTCATTCAATTCCTGATACGTGTCATATTTTAATAAAAACACCCGCAGGTAATTTTTATCATGGATCTGATTTCAAACTCGATTTGACACCACCCTACGGTCAGCCACCTGATTTTTATGAGATTGTTGCGGCTGGAGAAGAAGGCGTGACGTGTCTATTATCCGACTGTCTCGGGTCTGAGCGAGAGGGTCTGACATTGTCAGAAAGAATTGTCGGTAAGACTTTTGAAGATGAAATGCGGTTAACACGGGGTAAATTTATCATGACCACTTTTTCCTCTAATATTTCTCGAATAAGACAATGCGTCGAGGCAGCGATTAAATTTAATCGAAGTATCTGTTTTTTGGGACGATCAATGGTAACCAATACAAAACTTACCAAGGAGATAGGCTATCTATCTATTCCAGAGCGATTTATTTTGGAGGATAAAGCGGTTTCACGGATGACCGCTAATAAAGTTTGTATTATTGCTGCAGGAAGCCAAGGTCAATATGATTCCGCGCTGTCAAAGATAGCTAACAATCTGAATAAATTCATCAAAATTGATCCGGGAGATAAGGTTGTGTTTTCATCAGATCCTATTCCCGGACAAGAAGAAGAAGTCTATGATTTAATTGAAAGGCTTTACATGTCGCATGCTCAAGTTGTCTATTCTGATATCGCAGAAAGACTTCATGCGTCGGGACATGGCAGTCAAGAGGATCTGAAATTCATGATCGCTTTTTTAAAACCAAAATATTTAACTCCCATTGGCGGAACTATCAGACATCAAAGACAGTATCTTGAATTAGCGCGCCAACTGGGTTATAAGGATAACCAAGTATTTCTTATGAAAGAGGGACAAACAATTAATTTTCAAGATGGTGTTGCCAAGCCTGGCGAAATCATCGAAACAAAAAATATTTTTGTTGATGCTTATGGCGTTGGAGACATTGGCAATATTGTTTTGAGAGATAGAAAGACTCTAGCTCGTGAAGGAATTGTTGTTGTAGTTCTTATTGTGAATAGAAATTTTCAATTGACTTTACCGCCTGAATTTATCTCCCGAGGATTTATTTTTAAAGATAACGAGCAGCAAATTTTTGACAATGCTCGAAAAAAAGTTGATGAAATATTAAAACCAAAAAAAGACGAAATTTTGACATCAAGCACAGTTAAAGGAAAAGTGATTAAAACAATGGAAAGTTATTTTAACTCCAAGACGGGTAGACAACCTTTAATTGTCGTCGAATTACTTCAGATTTAACTCTAATTTAATCTAATATTCCCTTCGTCCCTCGAGAGCCTTTGAAAGCGTCATATAGTCAGCATATTCGAGTTCGGCGCCAATCGGTAGCCCGTAAGCCAAGCGGGTGATTTTAATATTTGAACCCAGCATTTCTAAGATTTTATTTTTAATATAAATAGCGGTAGCTTCCCCCTCCATGTTAGGATTGGTTGCTAAAATTAGTTCTTTGATTTTCTTTTTATTGGTTTTCAATCGCTCAATTAACTTACCGATAAAAATATCATCCGGGCCTATATAATTTAATGGATCAATTCGACCGTGCAGGACATGATAGATTCCCTTATACTGATTCCCAACTTCCATTGATAATAGATCTAAAACCGATTCCACAATTACGACTGTTGTGTGATCCCTATTTTCGTCCTCACATATAGCACATATTTTTTCCTCAGTTAAATTCATACATATTTCACAATATAAAGAATTATTTTTTAACATAGATATATTTTTGGCTGCTTCATCAAGATCCTGTTGTGGAAGTCGGAGTAAATAAAAAGCTAATCTTTTAGCAGATTTGGGGCCAATGCCCGGCAGTTTCTCAAAAAAATCAATAGTTTTTTGAAGTGACTTCGGTAATGAATTCATAGCTAATTAAAGAGTTTTGATTTCCTCAGCGATAATTCCTGCGACAGATAATTCCTCAAGTTTTTCGAATTTCAGCGCGTCATCAAGTGGTATTGTATCGGTGGAAAAAAAGCGACTGATGGCTGAGGTATTTAATTTCTCAGTTGTTTCATGAGACAATTCATGATGGACGACGGCGACTAGTATTTCTTTAGCGCCTTTTTCGCTGCAGAGCGCTGCTCCATTTATAAGAGTTCTACCGGAAGTAATAATATCATCGACTAAAATAGCAATTTTTCCTTTTACGTCACCATAAAGATTAAGTGCCTTAGTATGATGTAAAATATTCGGATCCCTTTTTTTTTCAATAACATCGACAGAGAAAAAGTCGTGACCAAAAAAAAATGTTCCAAACTGCCTGGCTCGTTCAATGCCGCCTTGATCAGGTGAGACGATTGAAAAAAATTTGACATCAGGATTCTCGATTTTCAAATACTCCTTTATTTTATCTGCTAAAAGAGGCAGAGCTGACAAATTTTTAAAAGGGATTGAAAAGACTCCTTCCGTTGCTTCATCGTGAAGATCAAAAACATATATTTTATTAAAGCCAATCGATTCTAAGAAACGGATAATGACATTGGCAGAGATACATTCACCAGATCGATGTTGAATATCTTGTCGTGCATAGCCAAAATAAGGGATGATTCCAATGACTTGTTTTGCTTCTTGTCGATGTAGGGCATCACAAAAAAAGAACAATTCCATCAAATTATCATTGGATGGATTAGCAGTCGGTTGAATGACTACACAAATATCATTTTTTACTTGTTCTTCTATTCTGACTCGAATCTCAGAATTTTTAAATGTGACTACTTCAGCTTTTGAAATATTTGTTTTCAGTATCTTCGCTACTTTATCAGACAACTGTTGATTGCCTCGACCACTAAAAATTTTTACCATATAGATATTGTAATTATTTAACCAGTTTGTTGCATTTCTAATAGTTTTCTGGCGGCCAACTCTTGCGTTTTTCGAACCGCCTCATTTATTACATCGGAAATTCTATTTTCCAACACTCCATCGACCATAATTTCTTTTACTTGTTGGTCACCTCGTAATACAACGCGGATGCCATTTTTTTCTACAATTACTTCTTCCTGTTGTAGTGCCTGTTGCATTTTTTGTGCTTGTTGTTGCATTGAATGAAGATCTCCAAGTCCTTTGAAAGGATTAAACATATTATTTCACCTCCTTAAAAAAATAATTATTTTTCTGAAAAAAAATCAATAATTGCAAGTTCTAAAGGTAACGATTCTATTGGTGAATATTTTAAATTACGATACGCTTCAGAAAACAACCTGATTAATTTTACAATTTGACTAATAGTCAAATTGTAATCGGTTGTAATATCACTATCAAGTCCTTTTTTAAAAAGCAAAAGTTTATGAAGTCTATCTAAATAATATTCTATCAGGGGTTTAAAACTACCTCCATTTTTATCATAATTCTCTAAAATAGATAAAAGGTCTTTCACATTCTGTTTTGATATTAAAAGTAACAAATCTTGATCAAATAATTTAAAACCAATAATATCATGAATCCCTGCTACACTTAATTTGTTTTCTATAATTGCCTGTTCTAATATTTTTGTAGCGTCACGAAAAGAATTATCACTATTTTTGGCAATGGTTTCCAAGATCTCTTCGTCCGCTTTAATTTTTTCGCCTTTCAAGATTCTTTTAAGCATATGGACAATGCTTGTATTATTCGCACGCGGAAAATTGATGTGAATACAGCGTGATACGATCGTTGTTGGCATTTTATCAACTTCAGTTGTCGCCAAAATAAAAATTGTGTGTTTGGGAGGTTCCTCCAGCGTTTTAAGTAAAGCATTAAATGCTTCCTTAGTTAACATATGCGCTTCGTCGATGATATAGACCTTAAAGTGGGTTCTTATCGGTAAAAATTTGACCTTATCAATTAAGTTACGCATTTCATCAATTTTTCTATTTGAAGCACCATCTATTTCGTAAACATCAAGATTACTCCCTTGTGCAATGGAAAGACAGTTATAGCAACGATTGCATGGATCCACGGAGGTAGATATATTTGCAAAACTATTTTTTTCGCAATTAATGGCTTTGGCAAGAATTCTAGCAATGGATGTCTTTCCAATTCCTTTAGGACCTGTAAGAAGTATAGCATGAGGGATTGATTTGCCCTTTAATATCGCTTCAATTTTATCAGCGACTACTTCTAAATCAATTTCGGAAATTGTATTAGGGCGATAAATAAGGTAATACATAATGAATAAGAATTATTTAACTAAATTATTGATCCCATGCACTATTAGATTCTCAATCATTGTCATGACTTTTTTTTCTCTCTCTGCGGCTAAAAGCAGCACCTGTGGGTAACAAATAAATATCTCTCCCATTAGCTTATTTTGAGCGTTTTTGTCATCTAAATATGGAAATGATAATACAGGAAGGGCAGTATCTTCGTTAACGAATTTTGATGCGATCGTCTTCATTTTTCTTTTCCCGATAAAGATAATATTCAGTTCAACATCGTCTGAAAATCCCAAGGACTGCAAAACGGTAGACGAATACTGTTTGATATTTTTTTTTGTTATGTGGTATCTTGGATCTGAAATAACTGTAATCATATCACCTTTTAAGCATTGCTTTCTTTTGCAGACGGTTTCTAAGCTTATCCTTTTTTAAAAGCGCCGGGTTCTTATAGAATATCTTTCGATTTACATCAAAGATAATATCTTCATCACGATACATTTTCGTAAATTTTCGAAATAATTTATCTATCGTTTCATTCTTTTTTTTCTCGACAACAATCATTAACTGCCACCTCCCTTTTGCAGATTATTGAATAATTTTTTAACTAAATTCATTATAGAGATTTATTTAAAAAAAACAACCGCTGTTAAGAAGAATTATAGTCTTATAGTTTTTTAACGATTGAAATAATATCGTGGAGTGAAATCGTTGTTGGTATTGCTTCTGGATTTTTGGCAGAACCGTTTAGAAGCATACGACCGGAAGCGTGTAAAAACCAAGTAGCTCTTGGATCTATTTTGACCACTTTTTGATAAAGTACAGTTAATTTAAGTTTAACATTTGGAATTAATTTAATACGGAGATATCCTTTACTGTTTCTACGTATTACCATTGAGTATCCTTTTTTTTGAGCTAAGCGGGAAACTTCTTCATTGTCTGTCTCTACAGCTAATGTTTTTCCCCACGAGGATTTAAAAATTAATCCTGAATGAATTTCTTTTTCAGCCTGTATTTTTTTTAAAAATGTTTGAAGTGTTCCGTCAAGTGCTTTTTCTGCAAATTCAATTAACTCAGGATTGCTAAGACCAGTGGATTTTGTACCTTCTATGACATTAACCAATAAAAACTCATATATATCACTGTCGGCATTATCAAGAAGAGCCTCATGATAATGATCAAACTCACAAACGACATCTACTAATTTCTCTAAGGCATATTTTTTTTTATCATTAATTAATTTTTTATCAATTAACATTAAAAGTACTCGTTTAGTCGCGCATGTAAGTTCTGCAGTTTGATGATGATCCAATTTTCCCATGCCGGTGTCAACATGTAAGACATCAGATTTACTATCAGGTGGCTCATTATTCAACGTCTTCCCGGCAGATACAAAGACAACTTGAGCTCTTTCCCAATTAGGTAAATAACGATGAATTAACCAAATAGACGCTAAAGCATCTAAATCCGGATAAATATGGGTGACAATAGTGTTCATAATAAACTAAGAGATGTTAATACGATTGGGCAAATAACCATTTTCGATGAGCTTTGTTGTTACAATAGATACATAGTCCGTCCCCCTTTTTTTCGAGTTCATTGAGTTCACATACTCTGGTTGACGCTTTAGTTATTTCCTTTATTTTTTCTTCACACGTGGCGGATTCGCACCAAAATGCACGGATAAATTGTCGGTTTGTATTCATTATTGTTTTAAACTCTTCAAACGATTCGACCTCAGCTGTAAGTCTATTTTTATTTTCATATGAACGCCGTAGGAGGTCATTTTGCATTTTTTCCATAGATTCATTTATAAATTCGATGGCATTGTCGGGAGATATTTTCTGCTTCTCTAGAGTATCTCGGCGCGAAATAATAATTACTTTTTTTTCAATCTCTGCTGGTCCAATCTCAATCCGAATTGGTATGCCACGAATTTCCGATTCGCTGATTCTAAACCCTATAGTTTTATCACGACGCTCGTCAATACTGTGACGGATCCCGCTTTTTTCTAAGGTTGTTTTTATTCTTTTAATTTGTAAATCAATTGTTTGGTTTATAACATCATCATTTTTGTAAATCGGAAAGATAATTACCTGAAGAGGAGCGATTTTTGGCGGTAGGATAAGACCATTATCATCGCCGTGAGACAGAATTAACCCACCGATTGATCGGGTAGATATACCCCATGAAGTCTGAAAAGGATTGTGTATGGTATTTTGTTCATCAGTATAGGTGATATCAAAGTTTTTACTAAAATTTTGTCCTAAATTGTGAGATGTAGCGCCTTGAAGAGCTTTGCCCGTGGGAATTACTAACTCGATAGCAAATGTTTGTTTTGCTCCGGCAAAGCGTTCGCTTGCGCTTTTTTCACCCACAAAGACTGAAATCGCTAAATATTTTTCATAAAAATCTTTGTACCACATCAATGCCTTCATAACCATCTCTCTAGCTTCAACATCATTTTTATGAACAGTATGACCTTCTTGCCATAGAAATTCACTAGTACGCAAGAAAAGATAAGTTCTTTTTTCCCAACGGACCACATTACACCACTGATTAATCTTAAGAGGAAGATCTTTATATGAGGAGATCCAGTTTCTGAAGGTTTGATACATAATTGTCTCTGATGTCGGACGCACCACTAGGGGTTGGGCCAATTTTTCACCTCCTGCAGTTGTAACTATAGCTAGTTCCGGACTAAAACCCGAAATGTGTTTTTTTTCTTTTTGAAGCAGTGAATAAGGAATAAATATAGGAAAATAGGCATTTTGAACACCGTCTTTTTTAAACCAAGCATCAAGTATATTCTGGGTATTTTCCCATAAGGCATATCCATATGGTTTTATAATCATGCACCCCTTAACCGGTGCGTGTTCAGCCAAACCCGCTTTTTCAACAATTTCGTTATACCACTTCGAGATATTAGCTAATTTATTAGAAAGATATTTTTTTTGTGATACCATAAAACTTATTGAGTTTTAGCCGGGATTTTATATGCGAGCTTATCCAGAACTTTCCCTACGGTCTCCAGTGGACCTGAAGAGAGAGTGTCAATGACTAAGTGATAAAATTTATAATTGAAGAAATCAGCGTCTCCGTATATTTTTTTCCATTTCTTAAAATTTTCTGATTCTCTTTGAGCAATATAATTTTTTGCTTGCGTAAAAGATACTTTATCACGGTTGACTACCCTATCAATTCTGACGGCATTCTCGGAACAAATAAGTAATATTCGAAAGCAGTTATCTAACTCTCTTGCCACAAATCCTGCTAACCAACCTTCCATGACCCAACCTTTTTCAGTTGAAAGAAGTTTTTTAACTTCCGATTCAATATTGCGGTCAAAATCATCACTGACAAGTGTCGCCACAGGCATTATATTTTCCTTGGTGTAATTTCTGATAAATTGCCCGGTGGATCTAAATTTAAAACCCGACGGCTCTAAATAGGGTTTTAGATTGTTAAGCAAAGTGGTTGTTCCGACCGCTACACCTCCAGAAATGGTGATATTATCAAATTTAAGATTCATATGTATATAATATGATTTCGAATGGTAAATTATTTTATGAAAATTTTTAGTAAATCGTGAACAGTTACCAAAATTATCAGAGTAATTAGAATTGCGAATCCAAGTAGATTTAATTTTTGTTCTATTTTGGGACGAACTTTTTTTCGTGTAACTGCCTCATAGATTACAAATGCGACTCTACCACCATCAAGCGCTGGAAAAGGAATTATATTTATGACGGCAAGATTTAGTGATAAGATTCCAAGGAGTTGTAAAACCGCGATTGGTCCTACCTTGACCGCCTGAGACGTCAGTTTGGCGATGCCCACTGGCCCAGCCACATCAACATCGGGTTTTCTGAATAGGGCGAGAGTCCAGAGTGTTTTAGTGAGTTCTCTGACAATAATTGCGGTAATTTTTGCTGATTCTATCAAGCTATAAAATGGCGCTTGATACCACGTATATTTTTTTATTACAAATTGACTTAAAGATACACCAAGTGCCCCCTGCTCTTTTGGCGGATTGACACGTGGAATTACATGGACCGTCAAATTAGTTTCCTTGCGTTTCAGCGCAATCTCGATCGGTTGACCACGATATTTTTTTACAACGGATATAAAGTGATCAACATTCGTTAAATTAATGATTTTGCCGTTGATTATAATCTGGCGGGCTATATCTCCAGGTTTTATACCAGCAATTTGTGCCGGAGAAGAATTGACGACACTGTCAATGATTATGTCATTAGTGGCTATCGGAACACCTTGAGTTAGAATGATGCTAATTACCATCCAACCCAATACGAAATTGGCAATGACACCAGCAGTAAGAATAAGTATTTTTTGAAAATTATTTTTATGATAAAAGGTTCGATCTGTTAACTCCTTAGGAAAATTTTTTTGTAATTCATGTTGTTCTTCGCCCAAGACTTTGACAAAACCACCGAAAGGTAGCCAATTAATACTATAAATTGTCTCACCAATTTTTTTACCGAACATCCGAGGAGGTAAACCGAATCCAAATTCTTCAACCAAGACTCCATTCTTTTTTGCAGCAATAAAATGTCCTAATTCATGGACTAATACTAAAATGCTCAAAATAATAATAAAAACGATTACAGATACCATATGAAGCTAATAATATTAAATAACCATCATTTCTTTTTCTTTCTTGTTTTTGATTTCGTCCAATTTGAGAGAAAATTCTTGAGTTAATTTATCTATATTCTTTTCCAGATGAAATTTGTCGTCCTCAATGATTTCTTTGTTTTCGAAGCTTTGTTTTATTTTTTTTCTGATTTCATCTCTTGCATAACGTATATTCATTTTACCCTTTTCAAGTATTTGACCGGCGGTTTTTAATAATTGAATTCTTTGTTCTTCTGTCAATGGTGGAATTTTAATATGGATGTTTTTTCCCTCGACGCGGGGTGTCAGATGTAGTGGTGATGATAATATTGCTTTTTCGATATCTGAAACTACTGTGGGATCAAACGGTGAGATATACAAGCCCGCAGGACCTTCGGTAGTGATAGTAGCCAATTCCAATAATTTCAACTTAGAAACTCCACCATATGTCTCAACGATTATATTTTCAACTAAAGCTGGTGATGCTTTTCCGGTTTTGATGGTTATTAGTTCATTTCTAATCTTGTCCACTTCAGTCTCTAGTCTTTTTTGAAATTCATCTAGTTTGGACTGGGTGTTAAACATTTGGTTAGAGCTCAAGTCGTAAAAATTGACCTAGTTTAATATTTTCGCCTATTTTAAGTATATATTCTTTAATGATATTATCAATAGTTTTTGATTCATCTTTTAAATAATTACTTTGGAGTAATGCCTTTTCGTCTTTCGGATCATGAAATGCAATCTGCATGGCCAAATCTTGTCCCAAAATCCGGAATTGCTCATTTTTTGCTACAAAATCCGTCTCACAAAAGAGTTGTAATATCGCGCCGATTTTACCATTATGATGAATATAGGAAAAAATAGATCCTTGTTTAGTGATTCTATTGGCTTTTTTTTCTGCTTGTTTTACACCCCATTCATCAAGTAATTTTTTTGCTTTATTAATCTGATTATCAGATTGTTCTAATGCTTTTTTACACAACGCAAATGACACCAATGTTTCATCACGTAATTTTTTAAGAGTTTTAATATCAACTTTTGTCATATGTGTCAATTATATTTTTGGCTTTAATTCAGATTTGACAGTCTTTCTTCCTTCCACAAAACTTGAAATAATTTCTTGAACAATTAACATAACCGAAGTCAAGGCGTCATCATTGCCAACAATCGGGTAATTAACGAGTGTCGGATCACAATTAGTGTCAACTAAAGCAATGGTTGGTATTTTTTTCATATTCGATTCTTTAACAACGTTGCTTTCCTTCTTGATGTCAATAATAAAAATAGAATCTGGTTCTTTGGTTAAAAAACGAACTCCATGATAAACTTTTTTTATACGATTCATTTTCTTTTCCAATTGCACTGTCTCATGTTTTGGTAAGGCAGACCAGGCTCCGTTTTGCTTGTCTTCTTCTAGTTGAGTCATTTTTTTAATATTTTTTACCACTTCGTCAAAATTAGTCATAAAACCACCAACCCATTTATAAGTAAAATACGGGATATCATTGTCAGTGCAAATTTTACTTATCTCAGATCTTATCTGTTTTTTTGAAGCAACGACTAACAATGACTTATTCTCACTACCTAAATTAAAGACAAAATCCTTTGCTTTTTGCAATTGATCAGCAGTTTGAAAAAGATCGATGATCGATGAGCCCCTTTCCATCTTATAGATAAAGGGTCGAGCTTTAGGATGGACGCGCCATGACTTGTGGCCAAAATGTACACCAGCAGAAAGTAGATCTTCAGGTTCAATTTTTTTCATATTTTTCTTCTTATCCCCTGCCTTACGGCTGGGCTTCTACACCTGAGGCTTCGATAACTTGTATCGAAGAGAAGAGTTGATCAGATGTATGTTTGCTTAATTAATAAATCGATTAAAGACTAATTATATCAATATTTATTATAGTTACAACAGGAAAAAAAGATAAATTTCTCGTTTCTCACCTCCCCACCACCATATAGTATCCACCAACCTTGTGAAGTGCGGCAACAGTATTATTAACTACATCAACTACTGAAGTAGGTAGAATTGTCCAGTATTTGCCATCTGATGAAAAGGCAAGCTGTAATAATTTCTCATTAAACTTTTTCTTTGGATTGCCAGCGATGATAAGGTCAGACTCTGTGTAAGATAGCGCAACAATACTAGGCTTACGTTGTATTGATGGAAGTATTCTTGCTTTGTTGTAATGGTCTTTATACCATAACTCCTCTATTCTACCAATCTGCCAGTATATATTCTTATTAGTCTTGATCCCCAAGATGCTTCCTCCTGCTAGGATTGTATTGCTTGCCCCGCGAAGCCTTGGCGAAGTGTGGTTATTAGATACTACTCCCAATACATTACCATTATTACTACCGAGCTTTAAAGACAGAGATTGTAGAAGGGAGGTAGTATTAACAGCATTTGCAGATAAGTAGCCATCAAAGTCAAATGTATTGGGTTCAATGATAGTACGTATTGTCTGATGTGCATTGGTATCTTCTATTGCAGGTGAAAACACACCTCCGCCTCCACCTGAAGATTGTGCAATTTGAGGAGTGTTACTATCAACTGATGAGGAGACAACGGGACAACCTCCTGAATTGAATGTTTTGTCAGCACCATATGAAGTAACTGCAGAATGAGTAATATTTTTTATTCGATAGTGATATTCCGTACAGGTAGATAATGTTATGGTAGTACTATTATTATTTGTGCCTTCACTGATTGAGATTGCATCTGTTGTTGATCCATAATCTGTGGTTGTGCCATATTCTATTTGCGTTGTACCTCCATGAGTCGTGGTCCACTCTATGGTAGTTGTGGTATTGGTTTTATTTTCTGATAAATTTGTGCTATCAGCTGCTTGTCCAGTGTCATAGGAGGAGATGAAAGTATCTGATTCTGATTTGTAGGAGGCGGCGATCCAGGAGGCGGAACGGGTAGAGTTGGAGATACGAACCTCGTCAAGTTGGCCAGGTAAATAATTAATAGTTCCTGTATTTGAACCTAGGTATGTAACTCCTGAACTATTAGCTATTGTTTCTGAATATGTACTCTCTAAATTCCCGTCAATATAGATTTTGGTTGTTGTCCCATCATTTGTGCCTGTTATCTGATGCCAAATATCGTCATTTACTAAAGTACTACTTTGATTCCCTGATACGTTATTTCCACTTGAACCATCAAAAAAAGCAAGTATTTTACCTGTAGTAAATCTACGCAGATAGATTCCATAATATCCTCCATAGATCTGAGCAAGCATTCTCTGATTTGTAGTACTAGTGCTTTTTAGCCATAAAGTAATGGTTGCTTTTGTTTCATTACTCGTTGTCATTGATGAAGTAATTATATAATCATTGTTACCATCAAAGTTTTGTGCGTATCCTATTTTTCCAGATGTTGTGACTATCGGAACTTTACTTGCAGTTCCACCACCTCCATGACCATTGATCGCATTTGACGTTGAATCTTTATATTCTCCTGATGCGCCACTCCCACTTTCTCTCAAATGATACACAGCCTTAAAATTACTATCCCATACTCCCGTTCCACTTTGTCCATCAGCAGTTGATGAGTTCCCATAATACATATAGATATAATCAGTAGAAGACGACGCATCAACTTGTGGTACCTTAACCCATATATTGGCAGTAGAGGATGAACTATCATATGATTCAATCTCATAGGGAAGGAGTGTTGTTCCATCACTATCGGCAAACCGTATGTCTTGTCCTGCAGATTGAGCTAGGGTGAAGTCAAATCTACTACTGGTTAACTTAACTAATACGGGGAAGTTTGTCAAATTCTCACTCTGTGTACTATTGTCAAATATCAATTTCTTTCTGTACTGCCATGATGTGTTATACCAGGAGTCGGTGGCATAGATGGTGGTAGAACTCAATCCATACGCACAAAGACTCAGTAATATAACAATAATACCTCGTGTTTTTGCACCAGTCATACAGAAAATTATATAAAAGTTATTCTTAGATAATTAGGTGAAATATTTTTTTAGAAATGAAGTTAAATTTTGAGAGATTTTATGAAGTCTTTGAACTCTCCATTGATGCCGGAGTGACGAAGAGCAAATTCCACGATGGTCTTCATGTATTCCATTTTATTACCGGTATCGTAATATTTACCGTTTTCAATCTCACAGGCATAGACTGGCACTCCTTGAGCTTGTAGCATGTTTATAGCATCTACCAACCAGATTTCACCACTCATACCGGGTTTAATTTGCTCCAGAGCACCAAATATCTCAGGAGGAAGAATATATGCGCCATGAGTCGCTAAATTGGATGGAGCTCTATCGATATCTGGTTTTTCAACTATTTTTTTTATCTTATAGACAGATCCTTCAACGGGATCAAGATCAGCAATACCATATCGGGACAAATGTTCTTTCTCGGTTATTCTGACTCCTGAAATCATAATCCCACCATATTTTTGCCAGGCAGTTATCATCTGTTTTAAACGAGGAGGCGTCGAGTAAATGAACTCATCACCCCACATGACGGCAAAAGGTTCATTGCCAATTATTGATTTGGCTGAAAGAACGGGAGTGCCATTACCGTATGCTCCTTTCTGCCGGATATAGATAAAATTAGCCATCTCGGAAATTTTGATCAAATCCTTAATCTGCTGCTCCTTATTGCCCAACTTTAAGTTTTGCACCAAATCAGCATTTGGAACATCAAAGTGATCTTCAATTGTTCTTTTAGTATAGCCGGTAACAATTATGACATCTTCTATACCCGAATCTACAGCTTCTTCAACCACATATTGAATTACCGGTTTATCGACAATAGGTAGCATTTCTTTTGGAAGCGCTTTAGTTTGTGGAAGGAATCGAGTTCCGAAACCCGCAGCAGGAATAACCACCTTTTTTATATCCATAATATATACCGATTTACTGAGAGTTGAATTGTACCGATACGGATCTCTGTACCTGTCCGCAAATAGGTATGGTGCAGTTTGTGACAGCCAATCCGGCAGTGTTAGATGTTAATGTTAATTGTAAGTTGCCATTGGTGTTGGTGACACCACTGAATGGATTCAAACTCCCTAAAGTTGTGCTGCACGCGACATTTATTCCCTTAAGACCATTGTTGTTGTCGTCTCTGACATATATCAGCTGATTGACAGATTCACCGACTGCAGCCTCAACCGAAGTAGTAAATATAAATGAATTAACACAAGATGGAGGAAGTCCTGCTCTTACGGGACCTGATCTTTCTCGGCCACTATATAAAAGCGTGGTCATAAATACCCCAAATACCATGATGAAGACGGCAACAAGTCCGATCAACTTCTTATCCATATTGTTACTTCGATAATATCACTCTGCCCAAAAAAAGTCAAATATTGACGGCAAAATTCTGATAAATGAATGGTTGGCAACCGTTAATGCAATCCTTCACAACCTTTACTTTTGGTTGCGCGGCATTAATTAATAGAAAATTGCGATTTTCTTTACGAATTTGGGCGAGCTTAGGCAATTTTAGATAATATTGTTGCCGCTTTAATTGAAATTTATAACTGTCTTTATCCCAACTGTTACGTTGTCGATCGTCCGACAATCTTTTTTTAAGCTCTGATAAAAAGACTTCTTTGGGAAAGTACAAAATTAAAGTCAGATCAGGTAGATAATCATGGATATGTTTTTTCTCTAGAGCAAATATTTCTTTCATTGCAACACCTCCTTCATATCCCTGATAAACGCGAGTCGAGTCTAAATAGCGATCCAAAATAACTATAGCTCTTTTTTCTTTTTTTTTGCCTAAAAAAGGGATAATTTTTTCGTTTAAATGAATAGCTCTAGCCTGATTAAATAATACCGCTAATTCAAATGCGGATGCTCCAGCGGCTTTTTTTTCAAATATTTGCTGACGAATATGTTCTCCCTGAATTGTTCCGCCTGGTTCTCTACTTACTAGCACTGGAAGACCTTTATTGATTATAGCTATTTGGAGTCCCGGAATTACAGTAGACGTCTTTCCAGTGTAATCACTGCCTTCAACAGTTATGAAAAGTCCCATTGATTTGATATTTTAAGATGGTATTGATAAATACAGTTAAAAAGTTATGACGTCTCCTTGTTTTAATTTATCTTGGAGTACCATTTTTGCTAACTTGTCTTCTAACTCACTTCTGACGACTCTAGCCATTTCTCTAGCGCCAAAGACGGGATTATATCCTTTATCGATTAAAGTTCCGATAAATCCTTTACTTACATTTATTTTAACTTGGTGATCTTTTTCAATTTTTTTAATTACATCGTCGACCATGCGAGTGGTGATAATATAGATGGCGGCTCTATCTAATGGTTTATAAACAACTACTCCATCAAATCTATTAAGAAATTCCGGTAGAAATACATTTTCATCAATTAAATAGTTTATCAGTGAAGTAGAATCGAAATCCTTACTTTGTAGAATTAATTCATGTAAAAAGTTAGCGCCTGCATTTGAAGTTGCAATGACAATTATATTTTTACAGTTGACTTTTTCACCAAATCCATCTGTAAAATAACCTTCATCTAGAATGGTAAGAAAAATATTCAAAAGATCTTGATCAGCCTTTTCTATTTCATCGATCAGTAAAACACCATAGGGTTTCTTTCTTATCGCAGATGATAATAACCCCGGATTATTTGTATCTTGAGATCCTATGAGATTTGGAATGTCAAATTTGGTTTGATAGAGCGACATATCAAAACGTATCAGCGATTTGTCAGAACCAAAGATTATATTGTTGATTACTTTAGCCGTTTCTGTTTTCCCGACACCGGTCGGACCTAAAAACAAAAGCGTCGCTAAAGGTTTTTTACGACTAATTCCCGCGATAAATGATTTTCTAAGGGATGAAGCCAGAATATTTACTCCTTCGTCTTGTGCGATAATATTTTTTTTCAATTCACTTTCAAGTTTAAGGAGCTTGAGTTTAAATGCATTGTCAAGTTTGACCGGTGCATGGGTTTTTCTTGTCAAGACATCATCAATTAAATCAGGAGTTACTGTAGTTGTTTTCTTGTTTTGTGCGGCAAAGACGCAGATTTCATCAAGCATATCTATAGCCTTCTCTGGAAAGGGAATTGCAGTAATATAAAAGTCACTTTTGTCAATTAATGAAATAACGGTTTCATATGGAATAATGACCTTAAAGCGATGTTCGAAGGTAAATACCGAAGATAGCAATATTTCCACCGCTTCCTTTTTCGTGATTTCGTAGACATCAACTTTTTCAAACAGTATTTTAATTAATTCATTCCGCAAAATGTATTTTTCGTAGAGATATGGTGTGGTGATGCCAATTATTTGTAGTTGTGACGATTTAGCATAGGTCGAAATCGCATTTGTTAAGTTAATACGATCTTCACCGGAAGATATATATTTCTCAAAATTATCAATGAGAATGATGACTCCGGTAGCATTGGCAGCTTCCAAAAAGACGTTTTTAATCAATTGTTCTCTCTGAGAAAAATCAACTGATTGTGACAGTATTTGTTCCATATCGACTTTGATAATTCGTTTGTAGGCTAAAAGAGGAGACGATTTACCTTCAAATATTTTTTTTGCCAGACCTTCAATGATAGTGTGTTTTCCGACTCCTTCAGGACCGACGATTATACAATTGCGTTCATCTGATTTAGATAAGATCTGTTCAATTTGAGTAATTTCTTTTTCCCGATCAACCAAATTGATATAATGAGGTTTTGCCAGGGTAATATCTTCTCCGTATTGATCAAGGGTCGGGGTGTACCCTGCTGTCCAATCACGGGCTAATGGTGGAGTCGATAGAAGAACGTCTAAATCCCACCATGGTTTTCTATTAATGTGATTGGTGTAATAATTTTCAAACCAAAGACTGACAATTTCTTGGTTTTCTTCACCAAGGCATCTTTTCTTTATAAAATCCGATTTGTATTGATCTTTCAGCTGCTCCTGGGGCTTTTGGAGAAGGGATTGAACATAGCTGATAGGTAAAATTAGGAAATAACCCATGACAATTAATGGTAGAAAAACGACAAAGCTAGTTTGAACAATCAAATATACACCAATTATACTTAGACGCATACATGCGCCAAGCATAGAAGAAATAAAATTAAAACTGAGACGAGAAAACCAGTCATTGATTGATTCAGACACTTTAGGACGCATAACTATGATATTCTTCCACGGTCGAAACAAGGTTTTGAAGAGTTGCTTGACAGAAAAAAAATAAGGTAAGAAAATAAAATAGTTTGAAATGGCGGTAATAAACTCAGCGTTTTTTACTTTAACAAACGCAAAAAAAGATGGTTTCATTATATAAATAGAGTTTATACTATTACACAAGTTATCGTCAACTGAAAGCTTGACGAAAAAATTATATAATTACAGATATGAAAGTCGTTCTTGCTTTGGCCGCATCAGTTGATGGTAAGATAACAAAATGGGATGATATCCAAAACGTTCAAGAATGGACATCTCGTGAAGATAAGCAGTTTTTTTCATCAATGATTAAGAAGAGCGATGTGATGATAATGGGAAGCGGCACTTATCAAGCGGTAAAAAAAAATCTTAATTTTGATCTGCCAATACTTCGACTTGTTCTGACCAAAACGCCTGAGAAATATAAAGAAGACGAGAAACCCGGGCAACTTGAATTTATTAATTCGACACCCAAAGAATTGATAGACGCCATAACGAAACTTAACCCAAATCAGGTGCTTCTTGCTGCTGGAAGCCGTCTCAGTAGTCAATTTCTTATGGACGGATTGATCGATGAATTTTATTTAACAATTGAACCAAAGATTTTCGGGACAGGAAAGCCGATGTTTGAAGATAGAATCCTTGATATTAATTTAAAACTGGTAAGTATTAAAAAAATGAATGAACGCGGAACGCTCCTAATTCATTATAAGAAGATCGTCTAGCAATCGTTTTTCTTCTTTTTCCATTTAACAGTTTTTAAGAGTGGTGAATAGAGGTCATCATCTAGAGATATCCTCAATTCCTCAAGTTCTTTTTTTGTCGGGTTTCTGTCTTGAAACTGGACAAATGGAATATCTTCAATCAATGCCAAAGGCATTTGTTCATTTCCCTCCCCCATCGTCAGAACGGCGGCTGCCGCAAGCGCGTCAACGACATTTACTTTTGTCACTTTAAGTTTTCGACCCAATAGATCAGGTTTTCCGACATAATCATTTAATGCAGAAAAACCGCTATGGGCGATGGCAATTCCTTTCACTCCCCATCGAAGTGGAGCCGTAGTTGAGTCAGTAATCAAGACACCAAGATTCTTTAGTTTGAATTTATCCACGATATATTCTCTGATGATATTAGCTGATCTTTGAGGATCTTTAGGCCACAAAATATAATATTCTCCGGCATTTGATTCGTCAATACCCGCTGAGGGAATTAGAATATCATTTTTGATCGTCAAATAAAAATCATCAGGTTTTATTGGTTTTATATAAAGATCAGCTTCTTTTTCAATCAATCCGCCTTTATCGATTTCGCTTTTCTTTATCACTCTGCCTTCAATCAAGGCAATAATTTTTGAAGTTATTGCCAGAATAGTCTTTTCTTGAAGTTTCTGAATTGATTGATCAATAATTTCAAACAATCTATCGTTTTTTGTGATAATTTTAGTTTTTATCGTTCGGACTATCATATGTCAGACAGCTATCGGTGCCTTGATGGTTGGATAAGGATCATAGCCTACGAGTTCGAAATCTTCATACTTAAATTTATTAATATCATCAACTTTTGAATTAATTTTCATAATTGGTAAGATTCGAGGAATTCTTAAAAGTTGTTCTTTAACTTGTGCACGATGGTTTAGATATATATGGACGTCACCAAATGTATGAACAAAGTCGCCGGGTTTCAAATTGCATACCTGAGCTATCATCATTGTTAAAAGTGAATATGAAGCAATATTAAATGGCACTCCCAAAAAAAGATCAGCACTACGTTGGTATAGTTGGCAAGAAAGCTTGTCGGACACGATATAAAATTGGAACATGGTATGACAAGGAGGTAAAGCCATTTGGTCAATATACTGTGGATTCCAAGCACTTACAATTAGGCGTCTATCTGAAGGATTTTTCTTGATCTTTTCGATCACTTTAGCAATTTGATCGATTTTTTTACCAGTTGAGGTTTGCCACTTTCGCCATTGGACGCCATAGACAGGTCCTAAATCGCCGTTTTTATCAGCCCATTCATCCCAAATATGAACATCATGATTAGTAAGATATTTTATATTTGATTCCCCTTTCAAAAACCATAACAGCTCATAGATAATGCCTTTAAGAAATACTTTTTTTGTGGTAAGAAGTGGGAAACCAAACGATAAATCAAATCTCATTTGTCGACCAAAGACACTGAGCGTGCCGGTGCCCGTTCGGTCAGCTTTTCTGACCCCGTTATCGAGGACATCCTGGAGTAGATTTAGATATTGTTTCATTTTTTTTATCCCGTTGAGCCAAAACCACCACGAGATTTTTTCTCGGCTTTTTTTAAAAAATTAAACTTTGATACTTTTCCGATTCTGACAAGCATGGCTTGAGCAATGCGTTCTCCTTTATCTATGACAACGTTTTTTTTTGAAAAGTTAATTACCTGCAATCCGATTTCGTCATTTTCTCCGCAATAATCCTGATCGATAATACCAATACCATTGGCGACCATCAAGTTTTTTTTCAAGGGAAGCGAGCTTCGAGCGGCTAATATAAGGACGTAATTTTTCGGTATCTTGATAATTACATTCAAAGGGATGATGGTTGGTTTAAATGGTTCAATTTCAATTTTAATTCGTGCGACCAGATCAAATGCAACTGATCCGGATGTATGATACTGAGGTTTTGGTAATTTCGGATCAATTTGTTTGATTAATATTTTCATAATTTTAATTGTTTCTTGATAGCACATCTGGAAGTTATGTTAGTCACATTTTAGCACTTCATTGCATTTTGTAAAGGTTAAAATTATAATTGATGAGTTGGGTACGTGGCTCAGTGGTAGAGCATCGTCCTGATAAGACGAGGGTCGATGGTTCGATTCCATCCGTACCCACTTTAAATTGTTTAATGTTTAAATGGCAATAGATTCATATAACCATATACAAGACGTTTTGGATGATAATGAGAAAATCATCTGGCAAGACAAACCTACATTCATTCCATTTGTCGCCTCAGGTTTACCATTTTTAGGATTCGGAATTATTTGGGGAATTATGGATTCTAGTTTTATCGTGAAGTCATTATCCGCTCCAATGAATTTAGATCTAATGTTAATCCCCTTTTTTCTAATTCATTTGATGCCACTTTGGTTAGGAATCCTTAATTTTGTAAGGTTATTTCTTGTATTTAATAATACTGCTTATGCAACAACTAATAGACGAATCTTACTTAGGACTGGTTTTTTAGGCATTGATTTTAGATCCATCGACTACGATAAAATTCAAGATATCAGAGTTGATGTAAATCCTTTTGAGAATATGTTTGGCGTAGGCACCATCAAAATCAATGCAGATTTTTCAGGTAACCGCGGCGTCCACATTTACGGCTCAATCTCAGCTATTGCTGATCCTTATAAAGTTTTCAAGCAAATTAAGACCGTGTCAGTAAATATTAAAACAGATTGGAATTATCCCAACAAATTGAGACCATCAGATAATCCGGGATATAAAACTGAATATCAACCTGAGGAATGATGTATAATGTTTTTTGTAAATACATATGAAATGTCCAAATTGTAGCATCAATCTTGAAGTTTCTGATTTTAAAGGAATGGAGCTAAATAAATGTCCAAAATGCGGAGGGGATTGGTTTGATTTTAAAGAATTAGACCAACTAGAAGATTTAGTTTTATCCGACGATGAAATGAAAGGTACATTAGTGTGGGATAAAAAACCATCGAAAAAAAAATGCCCAAAATGTAATAAACAGATGGTCGGATTTAATTATCGACTTAATGATGTATATCTTGAGTATTGTGAGAATATGCATGGTTATTGGCTTGACAGTGGGGAAAAAGAAAGAGTAATTGAAGAAATGAAAGAAAGTGTGAATAAATTGGATAAGAAATTTGATGCTGAGGAAAAATGGGCTAACCATATGAAACAACTTCAAACCTCCTCTTTTTTTAGTAAATTAAGAAATTTACTTCGATAAAATAATTAATATTACTCAGATAGAGTCATAAAGCCATTCGAGCATCTATCTGCTATAATTAGCCATATGACAAGCTATAAAGTCATGATGCTTGCCTACCATAGTGATCCTTCGATGATTTACGGTAAAGAAACAGGAGGAATGAATGTGTATGTTCTGGAATTATCGAAAGCGCTGGCAAAACAAGGCCATTCAATTGATATATTTACGCGTCAAATAGATTCAAAGAGTAAACCGGTTAAAATCGCAAATAATGTACGCTTAATTCCAATTCCTGCAGGGCCATATGTTCATGTTTCTAAACACAAATTACATCTATATGTAAAAGACTTCGTACAGGGAATAAGAAAATTTATGCGTAGTGATAATGTTTATTATGATATTATTCATTGCCACTATTACCTCTCAGGGCTTGCCGGGTTATCAATGAAAAAAAGTTTATCCTCTGCTCCACTTTTGATGACATTTCATACATTAGGCATGATGAAAAATTTGGTTGCAAGACATTCGCTAGAAAAAGAAACTCAATATCGTATCGAAGCAGAAACACATCTTTCAAAGCGAGCCAATCATATCATAGCGCTTTCAGACAAAGATAGAGACTATATTCAATATCTATATGATGTACCAAAGAATAAGATTTCGGTTATCAGTCCTGGCGTTGATACAAAGATATTTAGACCCATTAACAAAATGACTGCAAAACAAGCTATAGGTGCTGATTTTCACCATAAATTGATTCTCTTTGTCGGGCGAATTGAGCCTCTAAAAGGAATTGATTCCTTATTTTATGCATTGAAGATATTGTTTGTTCAAAACCCAAAGCTCAAGAAAAAGGTATGTTTATGGATAGTTGGCGGCGATATCACACAGCAAAAAAGTCTATGGTCTGAAGAACTTAAAAAGCTAGAAAAGTTGCGTTATTTATTAGGACTCCAGACACAGGTGGTCTTTGTCGGTCAAAAACCGCAAAATAAATTGCCATTTTACTATAATGCCAGTGAAATGTTAGTTATGCCTTCACACTATGAGACTTTTGGTATCGTCGCTTTAGAAGCCTTATCATGCGGTATTCCGGTAATATCAACGCATGTAAGTGGTATATCGAGGCTGGCAGAAGATAGTAAAGACTTATATATAATTCCTGCAAATAGTCCAATTGATCTTGCCGATCAAATGGCTAAGATCCTTACCGATACCACAAAATATAAGAAAATAAGACATATTCTTATTCGACAATCTAAGCACAATATATCATGGGATTTTGTAGCGCGTCATGTTGCTGCTGTTTATGCTGCATTCTTTTCCACCGCCGTTGATAAATTAGTTGCAAAATGAAGAAAAACTGGTATAAAATCAACTTATCGTTATTATTATTAAAAATTTATGAAAAAAGAAGAAAACAATAAAACAGAAAGTGATGTTTGTCTCAAATGTGCATCTCCTCTCTCTGATATTATCGAAACCAAGTCTGGCCGAAAATTGCAGCGTTGTTCGGCTGGATCATGGAATCAGGAGACTAAACAAGTTGATGGTTGTGATTATGTGAAATGGTTACCTTATGAACCTAAAACTCTATCGGAAAAGTGTCCTAAATGTGGTTCACCGCTAGTCTTTGTCATTACCCGTTTTGGCAAAAGAATGAAAAGATGTTCAACCAATGTTTGGGATAAGGAAACTAAGACATCCACAGGATGTGATTATATTGAATGGGTAAAAGGTACTACGGAAACCTTGACAGAAGATTGTCCTAAATGTGGACAAAAGCTTGTGCTTTATACATCAGCTGCAGGCAAAAAGATGAAGAAATGTTCAACTAATGAGTGGGATCCCAATAGCCGATCGGCAATTGGTTGTGATTATGTTGAATGGTTAAAATAACACCATGATTTTTTTTTCTGAGATCAAAAATATAAAAGTTTTTACAGAAGATGATATTTTTATTGGTCTACTACATGATTTGGTGTTTGATTTTAAAGAGATTCCTCGTATCACTAAAATAATTGTTAAGTCAGACAAACTTCAGTATCCACGACTATACATTCCGATGAACTATGTTTTATCGATGAATAAGCATATGGTCGTGGCAAAGAATTATGAACTTGGTAGTCTTAAAGTAAATGAGCTATCCATTTGGAATAATATCGTTGATAAACAAATTATTGATATAAAGGGGAGAAAAGTGGTGCGGGTAAATGATGTCATCTTGAAGCAAAATGGACAGAATAATTTGACAATATTGGGAGTTGATACAAGCGCTATGGGAATTTGGAGATGGTTTGGATTAAATACTGCACTAAAAAAAATCGCATCTATTTTTAGAGTAAAATTAGTTCCAGTGACTTTACCCTGGCGGCATATCCAACCTCTCGAGCTTGCACATAACAAAGTCAAACTTAATTTTGAACAAGAAAAACTTGAGAAGTTACATCCTGAAGATTTGGCTGATTATCTGGAAGCAACCAGTATGGATAATATTATATCGACGATAAATCTACTCGATCTAGATTTTGCCGCTGAAGTTATCGCCGAGCTCAATCTAAATTACCAGATACAGTTATTCCGACAAATAGGCATTGATAAGAGCGTTGCTGTGCTCTCACAGATGGATCCTGATGAAGCCGTCGATGTTTTAGTTGGATTTAAACCAAAAACCAGAGCTAATATCTTGCAGAAAATGGAAGTGAAGCGTCGTCAAGAACTTGAGGAACTACTTTCATTTGTCGGAACTGAAGTCGGCGATTATATGAACAGTGAATTTTTTACGGTCGATGTTGATATGCTTGCGAATGAAGTAATAGCAAAGATTAGAAACTATCCTCAAAGGCGCTCTTTTCTAGATTATGTTTACGTTTGTAACAATCAAGGACAACTTATCGGTGTTTTTAATCTACATGAACTGCTATTGCAGTCATTGGCGAATCCTGTTCGTAAATTTATGGTTGAGGATCCGATTAATATTCATCTTAAAACACCACTAAAATCCGTTCAAAGAAAATTGATCAAATACAAACTTTCCGCACTTCCAGTAGTAGATGAGTATAAAAAAATCATCGGCTTAGTCTCTTTAGATGATGTTGCTGAAAATTTAATCCATATGTCATGATCCAGTTACAACAAATAATTACCAGAAGAAGAATGATGGTATTTTTTGCCGTCATGGGACCGGGAATTATTGCTGCCATCGCCGATAATGATGCCAGTGGAGTAGCTACCTACTCAATATTAGGTGCAAAATATGGCTATTCAATACTTTTCTTTCTATTAATTATTACTGTTCTATTAGCAATCACTCAGGAAATGGGCGCGCGTCTTTCGATCGTCACTGGACAGGGATTGGGTGATTTAATCCGCGAAGAATATGGAATTAAAATTTCAATATTGATTTTTATACTTTTAATGGTAGCCAACCTTGGGACAACAATTGCTAATTATGCGGGATTGGTAGCGGGATTTAGTATATTTGGATTGCCAATAATACCATCACTTATTATTACTACGATCTTGATTGGATTCTTTATTTCTAAAGGAAATTATAAAGTTAACCAGCGAATTTTTTTAACCGCGGGTTTATTGTATGTAGTTTATATTTTTTCAGCCGTATTAGCTAAACCTAATTGGAATTTAGCCACTACAAGTTTGTTTTTACCAAAAAATATACCAATTAAGATTGATTTTGTTTTTGGCATGATGGCACTACTTGGTACAACTGTGACCCCATGGGGGCAGTTTTTTATCTCAAGCTTCATAAGAGACAAAAAAATTACGGTAAATCACTTGCGGTACGAAAAATTAGAAGTTTTTTTTGGAGCTTTTATAACGAATTTTTTTTCTTTTTTTATGGTTGTAGCATGTGCTGCAACACTTTTCATGCATAAAATTCAGATAAAAAATGCTGCTGACGCAGCTTTGGCGATTATGCCATTTGCAGGAGCATTTGCGTCACATTTTTTTGGAATAGGTCTGATTATTGCAAGCTTTATGGGAGCGGTGATTGTCCCCCTGACAACTGCTTATGCTTTTGCCGAATTTTTTGGTGTTGAAGGAAGTCTTGATAAATCATTTACAGAGAGCAAACAGTTTCACTTGATTTTTTTTGCTCAAATAGTAATAGCTTTTATTATCGTGCTAATCCCCAGATTCTCGTTGTTTAAAATTGTATTATATACACAGTCATTAAATGGTGCTTTGCTTCCTGTAATTATTTATTTTCTCCTCAGATTTTGTAATGATAGCGAGCGAATGGGACGCTACATTAATAACAAGCTCTTTAATTATTTAAGCGTATTTTTTTCTGTCATTATTGTGATTGCATCACTTACTATTGCTGTCAGTGGAATTTTTGGAATTCTCTAGTCTTCCTTAATATTTAATTTAATACCACTCCAGTGCGGCCGTCTGGAAGTGTTAAGGGTATTGATATTGGCATTTAGGAGATTGTAATAATACATACATGATATTTTAAGTGATATATATAATGCCTTATTTCGATTTTTAGCGAGGCGATCCTGATGAGTTCTGGATGAATTCTTTTGGAAGTGAGAGCGTTTATTTGTCATTGCGAGGAGCCCCGTAACTAAATACGGGACATACTCCGCGACGAAGAAATCTCTATAAATTAAAAAAATATAGACAGGGGTTAGAGCGGTCGCGTCGAACGCGACTTGGTGTCACGGCGAACGTGACATGATGGTGTCGAGCTGAGCTCGACGAGAGATGGTTGTCAAGCTGAGCTTGACTTGATGAAATTACTGCCGCAAAAAAAAGGCAGCTTGTAGGCGGGGGTGCGATAGTACGGGCCACCCCCCTTACCTACGTGTTGACGCTCAGCAGCCGGCAGGAGCGTCGACGGGCCGAAGCTCCACTTGGATCCAATTCTCGCCATGGGTGACAACGATCTGCCGTGTCGTGTCTGGGAAGGCGGTACGAAGAGCGTTGACTGCCGCCCTGTCATCGAAGCCTGGGCTGACTTCGATGGTCAGTCGGAAAGACTTACTGATGCGCTTCCCGACTGTGTGATTCCGCCTCGTCCTATCGACGAGGTCTTTTGGTGTGATGAACATAACGATGTCCTTTCTCATCTGTCAGGAGGGGGCGGGCCGACTTGCCCGCCCCCTCTTCGACGAGTGTCACTTCGTGGCCCACCGGATGCGTACCTTCCTGGACGAGTCTTCGACTGTCCAGGTCCGCCCACCGATGAACGTGTGATTGAGTCGGTCTAACGCCTTCTTCCTGAAGCCCGGTTCGACCGATTGGCCGGGCTCCAGTTCGAAGGACCACCAGATCCCCTCAGTCGGTGATCCTTCACGGATGAACTGCGCTAGGACGTCTACCGCGGTCAGCTTCGACCGCGGTGGGCCCTGAGCTTTCTTGGGGTTGCCGCGCTTGGCCATGGTCACGGCCCGTGGTACTTCTGCTGGCCCTTCGGCGGGTCGTAGACGATGCGGATCGAACGACCATGGGAGATCGTCGCACGACGGTATGTCGCGCCGGGGTAGCGGTCTTTGACCTCGGACTTGAGCCGAGGTTCGAAGGCATCCCAGCCGTCATCGAAACGCGGGTTGGATTCGAGCGAGATCTCGATGATGCCATTCGCCGGAAGTTGCGACGGCATCTTGGAGGTGACGTCGAAGACCTTCACGACGTGCGCCTTCGGCAGTTCCGGCGCTGGCGTGGTCGGTGGCTCGGTGGCGGCGGGCTTCTTGCCCTTCTTGGGAAACGTCGGGAACTTCATGGTGTAACCTCCTTGGTCCCGCTTTCTAGGCGGGACCATGCTATTTGCGGCCAGGCCCGACCGCGGGGTACGATCACTCAACACACGGTTGAGTCCCCTCCGCCCCGCCGTCACTTCTTGGGGCGGGTATGGGATATGACGAGCGTATCGTGTTCCCGCCGGACCCGGATGTTCGTGGCCAGAGGGAACTTCCGCGCGAGGAATCGCGCTGCTGAACCGCAGAACGACTCCTCTCCACCACGAAGACTGGTTCCCTCGGCAATCCTGACGGTCGTGGTACCCGTCTTGGAAAGCCGATCGATGCCCCAGATGAAGGCATCGACACTGAGCTCACGAGTTTCTCCATGGGGGGACTTGTCGCCTTCTTTTCCTCGATGCAAAAGTTTCAGTAGAGATTTCATGGTCCTCCTTCTGCTGAGGCATGCATACGGCCAGCCCAGCCGCGGGGTTGGTACTTCTATTTCCTTCGTCGAACCTCGGCGAGACGAATGTTGATCTCGACGTTCAAACCGTTGCTGACAGCAGCACTCTTGTGTTCAGAGACGGCTTTCGATGGAGGCAAATCGCCCGTGAGACGGTACTTACCGGGCGAAAGCGTTCCGGACCGTATTGCAGCGAAGAATGCTGAGGCGTCAATGCTGGATCTCATGTGAAATCAACTCCTTGCGTGCGGGTGATGCCATTGCGTAAACGCGACGGCTAGCGAAACGAACTTCTGTCGAGAAGAACAATTATTCGATTCTTGTCCTCTTTTCTATGAGCTGCTCGGCGAGCAGCCAGAGAACAACATTCATTTGACGAGATTGCTTCGTCCCCCGCTAAGCGGGGTTCTCGCAATGACATAAATAGATGTTGATTTCTGACTGCTCACTAATAGGGTCATTCCCGCGAAGGCTGAAAGTCCTGTAAGGGCGGGAATCTATTTAATAGATCCCCGATCAAGTCGGGGATGACAACTTTATAAATTCTCTAACTCCCTGTCTGTCAAAGTGCATTTCGACAAGCTCAATACAAGCTTATCGCAGACCCTTGCAGACGCGACACCGTGACGCGAGGATGTAAACCTCGGGAACGGCAAGCGTTCTGGCGGGGTCAAAGTGCAAAAAAAAAGCCTATTCTCATTTTTTGCGGCTATATGCAAAAGGTCAAATAAGCTTTGTACATAAATATTACAGGCCCTTCGGCCTGATTTCCGTTATTATACGGCCGTAGAACGGAGAATGCAAATTGGTTCAAGATTGTTTTTGAGCAGATAGAATACTGATGTGGGAAGTGAGAGGTTATTGATGCTTATATCTTAATATCTATTAAGTCACCAGATTTAATCTCATCAAATTGAGTTTTGGCCGAAGGTAATTCTAAATAAGAGTCATCAAATAGACCAAATGATCCCGGACCAATCTTTGATGAATGGTCTATTTTTTGATAAATATTTTTAACAAATACCACTTTAGATCTCTGTCTGTTTATCTCAATTTCAAGATTATCTCCATATTCATATTTTCCTTTCAGTTTTGATTCATTTATTGTTGTGATTATATTCCCAAATGAATCGATGTGACCCACGTAAAACCCCGAGGTTTCCAATATTGTATTTGTATGTACTTCATCAAGCTCCAAATCATCTTCCATCGATTCTAAAAGATGTGCAATTATTCTTGCATAGTAATCCCGTGAAGTAAAATTGGTCATTGATAATTCAAGTGAGTAGCTAAACGCTTCATCAATCTTAGGTTTTATAAATGTAAAATTATATTGATAATTTTCTCCGCAAACTATCGCTCCTGACTTGAGACGTAATATATAAAAGGATCTTTGATTTCCATCTTTCATCTCGCTGCCAATAAAAAAAACCGTATTACCTGGCCTGCCTAATCTTTCTTCTGTTCTAACAATCTGCTCAAGTAAAAAACCACTATTTATTGATGAGGTAGTTGCTGAAATGAAATTGATATTGGGGATAAGCGAATCTTTAATATACCCATCAACTGATATCTGGAATTCTTGAGAATAGATGTTGTCTTTTGCCCAATCAGTAATAACTATCAATTTCTTCATAAATATCATTATAGTTTTAATTGATATAATATTTCAAATAGAATATCGGGCCTGTAGTTAAGTGGTAAAACGCTGCATTCGCATTGCAGAGGCGCGAGTCCGATTCTCGCCAGGTCCACAGCAAAAGGAAGATACAACCTTGACAACAGAAATGTGGTGGTGTCCCGCACATTAGGGACGCATTTGTTTAATCCGAATTACACGGATATAATCTTTCTATAAAAAAAGATCTAAGTCCACCAAATTTAATCAGCAGACTGTACCCAACTTCGCTCATGTTCGCCTCATGGCTTACAGCCATGCAGTCGAAATATTCGCTTCGTTGGGTTTAAGAAACTGTAATTATAAATCTTACGATTTATACACAGTTTCTAAAAGAAAGGAGGTGATTCACCCACTCCTTCCAGAACGGGTACCTTGTTACGACTTAGCCCCCATCGCCGATTTTACCCTCTTCCAAAGTTCATTAGAATTCGGGTACCTCCGACTTTGTTGGCTTGACGGGCAGTGTGTGCAAGAGACAAGAACGTATTCACCGCGGCATAGCTGATCCGCGATTACTACTAATTCCGTGTTCATGAGGTCGGGTTGCAGACCTCAATCCCCACTGAGAGCCGGTTTGATGGGATTTGCTCCTCGTTACCGATTGGCAGCCCATTGTTACGACTCATTGTATCATGTGTGTAGCCCAGGGCATAGGCGTCATGCTGACTTGACGTCTGCTTCTCCTTCCTGTCCGATATATATCGGACCAGTCTCCTGAGACATATATAACTCAGGACAAAGGTTGCGTTCGTTGTCCCACTTAAGGGCACTCCTCACGGAACGAACTGACGACAGCCATGCAACAGCTTTGTAACAGTTCCTTGCGGAAAGGCCTGACTTTCATCAGGCTGTCCATTACATGTCGAACCCTGGTGAGGTTCTTCGGTTCGTATCGAATTAAACCACATGATCCACTAGTTGGGTGTCTCCCCGCCAATTCCTTTGAGTTTCAGTCTTGCGACCGTACTTCCCAGGCGGCTCGCTTAATGTGTTGACTTCGCCACACCTCATGCAATAAAGCAAGAAATGCAGCTAGCGAGCATCGTTTACAGCTAGGACTACCCGGGTCTCTAATCCGGTTCGCTCCCCTAGCTTTCGTGTCTCAGTGTCAGTTAACTTTCAGGAACCCGCCTTCGCCACTGGTGTTCTTTATGGTATCAACGCATTTCACTGCTACTCCATAAATTCCGGTTCCCCTAAAGAAAACTCAATCCTGCCAGTTTTTTCGCCCTGTCCTTGGGTAAGCCAAGGTCTTTGAACAAAAACTTAACAGGACACCTACACACACTTTACGCCCAGTAACACCGGATAATGCTTGTGACTCACGTATTACCGCCGCTGCTGGCACGCAATTAGCGGTCACTTTCTAGTAAGGTACTATCAATCCCGCCCTAAAGCGGGACTTTATCCCCTACCACAGTAGTTTACGCTCAATAAGAACTTCTTCCTACACGCGGTGTCGCGTGGTCAGGCTTTCGCCCATTGCCAACTATTCCCGATTGCTGCCACCCGTAGGTGTGGAGCCCGTATCTCAGTGCTCCTCTGTCCGGTCACTCATCACGAGCCGGATAACCGTCATAGGCTTGGTAGGCCGTTACCCTACCAACTACCTGATAGTCCGTACGCATCTCCCTATCCGAATAGTTACATCCTTTACTAAATCTTGCGACTTAGTGTATCGTGTATTAGCCCCGCTTTCGCGGGGGTATTCCCGAGATTGGGGTAATTATCGTACGTATTACTCAGCCGTCCGCCGCTTCCCCGATTTGCATCGGGATCGCTCGACTTGCATATCTTAGGCACACCGCTAGCATTAATCCTGAGCCAGGATCAAACTCTTAAAAAAAAGCGGAGCTTTTTTTAAGCCCTGAACCGTATTCGCTGAAAGCGAATTCTGGTTCATGGGCTAACTCCGTTGAACCCTGAATCAGAGCTTACGCTCGATTCAGGATTAAGCAGCTGTAAATCTTCAGTTTCAGCTTAAGCTTCACTTCAGATACATCTGCTAATATCCACCACTTTCCTATTGTCAAGGTGCGAGAAATTAATTACCTTTGAAGGTAAAAATTGATTATAAACTGATTCAACTAAAATATCAAGCGCATAAAGTCTTTGTTACTCTGGCTTGTCCAGAGTCTTAAAATTGGATAGCAGATTCTGGACACTCCCGACGTTACGTCGGGATTGCCAAAATGACATGAAGAAGAATCAGGTATTTTAACAAACTTATTTTTTACTTATTGATTATGATTTGCCTCAGTTTTTCAGGCTCTTCCAAAAGTTTGAGAAGTCCCTGTATTGTGCAATCTTGCGGACGTTCCGGCACTTCAACCGGGATTTTCAGTTCATTGGAAAAGTATTTATTTATTCCCTTGATATTAGCCATACCGCCTGTCAAGGTCAATCCGTTTTTAATAATACCGTCTACGATCTCCGGAGGTACCGTCTCCATCATTTCTTTAGCGCTATCTATTATCTGATTTAAATTATTGATCAGAGCCTCTTTAACTTCAGTTGTGCGGACACGGATGGATTTTGGTAAACCATTTTCCAAAGATTTACCACGGACGGTCATGACAGCGTTATCTTCAACCAGTGTAAAAAGAGATATCTTTAACTGCTCTGCAGTCTGCTCCCCGATGATAATCCCGTTTTTCAGATGAAGATAATTGTAGAGAAGCTTATCCATATGCTCACCTCCATT
>Ga0209542_10002638_pt1 | contig 39720 bp, 41 predicted proteins | sample RifCSPhighO2_01_FD_184028 | JGI IMG/M metagenome (GOLD analysis project Ga0209542, IMG submission 184028) | Soil microbial communities from Rifle, Colorado - Rifle CSP2_plank highO2_0.1 (SPAdes) (version 2) | ecosystem: Environmental > Terrestrial > Deep subsurface > Rock core/Sediment ... | reverse complement strand
CAACTATTCCTTCCTTGTACCAGAGGGAACTTACAAGCTTACTGTATCTGCTCCTAACTACTACAACTACACCAGTTCTGAATTTACCGTTACCCAAGGTGCAGGTGTACATGAGAATGTTGAACTTATCAAACGAAGCTGGTTGAAGAGTCTGTGGAGATGGGTTACAGGGATGTTCTAAATTATGATAGAAAGTTTAATAAATCATTTTGAGAAAAAATGTAAATATTCCTTATGTCAGATGATCAAAACCAAGATATAACTTCACAACAAGAGCCTCCACAAAGTCCTGAAGGGCCTACAGTAGAGCCACCTATTCCACCAGCTGATTTTACATCTATTGATATGCCACCTGAGGCCCCAGAAGCTCCTAGGGACGCTTTTCTTTCTACTCCTGTGGAAGATCAAAATGGAGCAGTAAATGAGCCAGAAAGCAAAGAAGTGGAACTGTCGAATGAACCAAAAGTTACCGAGGAATCTATTCCTGAACCAATTCAAGCTACACGCGATGAGTCCGCGCCAGCGCCACTAACTCCGCAAGCACCACAACCGCAATCGCTGGCGCAACAAGATGGACGTGGATTCATCATGGGTTTACTCATCAAAGCTCAAGCAAAAATCCAGTTCAACAAACAGAAAAAGTTAGACAAAATCATTCAGTTAGCACAAAAGAAACAAACTCTCACGAACGATGATGTACAGAAACTCTTGCGAGTATCTGACGCAACTGCAACTCGATATTTAGTAAAACTTGTAGAGCAAGGTCGTCTCATGCGTGTAGGTTCACCACGCGATGCGAAGTATCAATTCTTGCACTAGATTAGGTTTGTGGTTCATTTCCACCAATTGAGCCACATGTGTTTTGATTATCACCAAACTCTATCGAGAAGCGGTCGATTTTCGCTTCTTACATCAACCGTTTTTCGCGACAAGCACATATCTGTATGGCGGACGCGCCCCTCGGTTGCGATTAGCAACGGAGGGAAGCGCGGGAGCCGTTCTGATATGTGCGTATGGCGCGCCACAATACTTTCTAGAAGCGGAAGTGGGCCGCTTCGAATCCCATGATTGTGCTAAAATGACTGTGGCTCAATTTCACCATTTGAGCCACCCCTCCCCAAAACTGCAAACCTTCCACCCACCCAAACAGGCAAGGAAAACAAATAGTGAGGGCGTGACGGAATCCTTTCCCTCACACTCCCAGTCTTCCGTCACGCCCTCTCCTTTTTTGAGATTGCGACCAAAAGAAACAGCGTCGCACAGCGACTCAACTTTCTTCAGGATTCTCCGCAAACCAAGTTCGAACTTCAAGTAAAAACTTCCGCCCGAAAACGAAATCAAGATTCCCGCTAAAAAAGGCGTCGGCGCGAAGCGCAAATGATTGGGCTGAATTCCCGCCAAACCCAAACCCCGCCAAGATTTTCCACGCTCCGCGTGGCTCAAAAAAGACGGTTCGATCCTTAATTTTAAAGTTCGAACCGACTTTTTGGAACAAATGAAGATTTTCTTCATTTGTTTTGTCGTTAGCCAATTCCGCGTTGGTAATATTGTCCTTAAGGAATTTCTCTGTAAGTTCGAACCGATTATGAGATTTTTTCTCAAAAGCTGATAATTTCTCTTTGAGAAGCTGTTTTGAGCCAACCAACGCACTTTTGGCGTCTCGATATTCTTCTAGCGAAAGTGCGTTCTCTAAATACGCTGTCATCAGCTTCTCAATTTTTGAATCCAAAAGAGAAATTTCATCTTTTGTTTTTTGAGAAAAAACCTCACTCGATTGGGTTTCTGATTGCCGATCTTTCTCGTTTTCGGCAATCATCCAATTTACCCAATCGAGAGGCAAAGAAACTTTTTTGATTTCTTCCTTTATTTGAGAAGTGATGATTTCTTCGCGGACATATTTTTGTTCACAGGGATTTTTCCGTTTTGTACATCGCAAATAGTTATGACCTTTTTGTGTTTCGGTAGTGATGAAACAGCCACATTCTCCGCAACGGAAAAATCCTCTGTACAAAAATGGTTTTAGTCCTTTGGAGTGTGGCTTACTTTTCCTCATCATCACTTCTTGAACGGAATCAAAAAGTTTCTTTGTGATAATCGGTTTGTGCTTTCCTTCGTAGATTTCACCACCATATCTCATTAAACCTGTGAATATTGGATTTTTTAATATCTGTTGATAGTTGGATACGGAAAGCACATTTCCATTCTTTCTACTCAATCCAAGAGCATTAAACTTATCGTGTAATTGCCTCAAAGTGAAATTTCCAGTTGCATAGGCCTCAAATGTTTTCTTGATTAACGGAGCGATATTTTCATCGGGTACAATTCCTGCACCTTTTACATTTACATAGCCCAGAGGCGACATTTGAGGCCATATACCGTCTTTCACTTTGTTCCTATGACCTCGCTTAATATTTTCCGATAAGTTATCAACATAGTATTTGGATTGAGAGAAAGCAATGGAAAGCATGAACTTACCTTGTGGAGTGGTATCACACCAGAAAGTTGGAAACTTTAGCTCGGCAATCTTTCCCGTATCGAGCAAATAGATAATTTTTCCACCACCAATACTATTTCTTGCCAATCTATCAGACTTTCTATGTTAGAATTCCGACACCATCCATATTCTCAATTTTCCCCATCATCTCGCCAAATTTTTCACGGCCCGGTTTCTTTGCGCTTTTTGACTCTTGAAATTCCTCCAGAATTTCAAGATTTTCTTTACGCGCAAATTCACGAAGCTCAAAAAGTTGAGCTTCAATAGACATGACTTGCTTGTCATCGTCCTCGGTACTTTTTCGTGCGTAAAGAAAATATTTTTGTTTGTTCATATATTTGCTTTTGGATTTGAAACAAGAGACAAATCCCCGCATTTCGGATTCCCCCCGCCGAGCCAATTCGCCGCTTTGCGGCGAGAGGAATTGTCGCACGCCGCGCCCGCATCATCGGCTCTCGAAAAAGGTTCGCGCAAAGGATATGATTACACCGCCAGTAGTTTTGGAAAGTGAGCGTTAAAATATCCTTGTTTTAAGCTACTTTCTAAAACTGAAAAGTGATAAAATGTAGGAACCCTAAAGGGATTCGAACTATGGCTGAATACGAAGCAAAAACTAAAGATGACAAATGTCCTTTCTGCGAAATTGCCGCGGGGAGATTTCAAACACCCGGCCTATTTTGGCAGGATGATGAATTCATTGCTTTTCTCTCTATTGATCTGAATACCGAAGGATTCTCCTGTGTTATTCCGAAAGAACATTATGGCAGTGATGTATTAAAGATGCCCGATGATGTTTTACAGCGGTTTATTATCGCTTCCAAAAAAGTTGCTCAAGTTCTTGAAAATTATTTTGAGGATGCAGGACGCGTAGGATTAATAATGGAAGGTACAGGCATTGATCACGCACACATAAAGCTTGTTCCCATGCACGGGACTGGACACATGAAGCAGGGTGAGTGGAAGCAGTATCTTTCTGGTCAGGAACATTGATTTGATAAATACGAAGGTTGGATTTCTTCTGCTGGAGGTCCAAAAGCAGATCGTGAGAAATTGAAGGAGCTAGCCAAAGGTCTTAAAAAGACTCAAAATTAGAATTATTTGCAACAAGTTGTCTTTTTGTTTCGGTTTCATAATGTCATATCAAAATATATTGATATATTATCATTTTGGTTTATGTTTAAAGAACCATTTAAAGGGGAAATACAACCCTCTTCTTATAAAGGAGAGAAGGAAGTTTTTTATTTATTCTTCCCCGTCTTTCTCCGGGAAATGATAAACACATTCGAGTACCTTTTTGGTCCGCGGGTTTTGCGTCCGCCGGTAACTTTGCCCCACATAGTTTTCGGACGCTTGGTACCTCGGCCTTGTCGGCCTTCACCGCCTCCGTATGGATGGTCTACCGGGTTCATCGCTGTGCCTCGGACAGTTGGACGAATTCCTTTCCAGCGAGAGCGTCCCGCTTTACCGTAATTTTCCAAATGATGTTCGTCGTTGGAGACAGTGCCGATAGATGCCCAGCAATTTTCATTTATCTTTCTGATTTCAGTCGACGGCATTTTTATATTCGTATATCCATCAGCGTTCGCCACCACTTGCGCAAAAATTCCCGCCGAGCGACCAATCTTGGCGCCCCCATTAGGCTGGATTTCAATATTATAGACAAAAGTTCCGACCGGAATTTCTTTGAGCGGAAGCCTGTTGCTAGGGGTAAGTGGAGCTTTCTGTGAGACTATGAAACTGTCGCCAGGTTTGACGGACTTTGGCAAGACCGCATATCTTTTTTCTCCGTCTTTATAAACAGCGAGACCAATAAAAGCTGAACGGTTTGGATCATATTCGATGGATTTGATGACGGCTGGGATTTCTTTTTTATCAAACAAAAAGTCCACATCGCGGTAAAGACGCTTGTGCCCCGCTCCCTTATGCCGCACGGTAATGCGCCCAGCGCTGTTGCGGCCCACTGCTCGGCAAAAGCCGTGAGTAAGAGATTTGGTCGGCGCGGTACGGCTCAAAAGCTCCCGGTAAGGGATGTGAGTCATTTGTCTCCTGGATTTACTTGTAGGTTTATATGTTTTCATGTTATATAAATTCAATTTTGTCTCCCGTTTTTAAATACACCAGTGCTTTGCGACCTCCGCCTTTCTTGCCCATTTTACCCTTTGACATTATATTCTTCCTTGGTACCGAAAGTACATTCACTTTGATGGGTTTGACTTTATAAAGCGTAAAAATAGCTTTCTTGATTTCGGTTTTATTGGCTTGTTTGGAAATATTAAAAGTGTAAATATTTTGCTCTTGCGCAAAAGAAGCTTTTTCGGTAATTCTTGGGTTTTTAATTATGTTTGTCATACTTGTCCGCCTTTGGTGGGAAAATTATCCCCTTGCCTCAAGGAATTTTACACTTTCGGCTGGATTTTCTATTAAAAGATACTTGCAATTCAACACGTCAAACGGATTTAAATTTTTCAAAAACACAATTTGAAGCGTTGGAATGTTTCGAAAACTTTTTTCGGTCTTGTCGCTTCTCTCGAAAAGCGCCGTCAGGACTCGAGGTTTTTTCGAAGCATCCACAGTCTTCCAACCGGAAACTTTGGCCAAACTTTGCACTACTTTCACCGCGTCTTTGGTTTTGATAGCCGAAGTAGCTAGAGTGTCCACAAAAAGTATTTCGCCATCTTTGAATTTCTTGGACAGCACCGAAAAGAGAGCTTGCGCCCGCATGGACTTGGAGATTTTTCTTTTATAATTCTTCTCGGCGAGAGGTCCGTGCGTTACTCCACCGCCCACCCAGATCGGGCTGCGGGATGATCCATGTCTCGCCTGGCCAGTACCCTTTTGCTTCCAGGGCTTTCGGCCGCCGCCCCTGACTTCTCCCCGGTCCTTGGTGTCCGCCGTGCCGGCGCGCTTGTTGCTGCGCATACTTTGCACCACCTGGTGCACCAGGTCGCTCCGCCATTTGGCGCCAAAAACTTTCGCTGGCAGCTCTATTATCCCCGCTTCAGTTCCTTTCTGGCTGTATATTTTTGCTGATATTTTACTTTGAATTTTTGCTTCCATGGTTAATTTCTTTCAAAAAAGCCCCTTTCAAGGGCTTCTTTAATCTACTCTTTTTTCCTAAAATAGTCAAATTAAAAAATTGCCTTTCTTTTTTTACAATCAACGAGAAGCCCAATCACGCCATACTTTTTTATTGATTTTTGATTGACGAATCATGGTCTCAAAAGTTCTTGGTCGAAAACTTTTTTGCCCATGAAAACTAATATCAACTACAGCTTTCGTTGATTCATTTATCCAATATTCATGAGAATCCTCTCTTTGTTTATAAAAAATAAAACCGTTTTCGGAGATAAAGTCTATTACATCCTTGTAAGTCCAATTAAATAGTCCTCGTGGCATATGGGAAAATAAAGAAACTGTAGGGTGATTTTATTGATTTCTTGCTTAGAATATCACCTATAATTTTGTAGTATATATTCCAATACTCTTTCGGGGCATACCTATTAAGTAAATCATCTGACATATTTTTTTCTCTCACAACTTCTAGATGTCCTTGGGCTGCTTCTTGGATACTTTCCATTAATTTTTCTGGATTTTTACCTTCTTCAACAATATCAAAAGTAAGACAAACACCGACAAAAGTTTTGCCCTCTTTGTAGACCAAAAACTCTATGGTCCCCTCTTTTTTAGTGTTTTTAGGTCGCTCTATTTTCATACCTATTATATTAAACCAAAATCATATATTTTGCAAACAGAAAACTCAGCTAGGTCTGGCCTAGCGAAACTCTTATACAACTACTATCCTTGCTGAACTTCTTTGTTTCTATTTTTAATTTTTCCATACACTCCACCAATTATTGCTCCAACCAATCCATAGAGTATGGATAATATTATTGCACCACCATAACTTCCAATAGGAGGAAAAGCCTCAAAAAATACAAGACTGTTATTTTTTTTTGTTTCATAAATTTTATTATATCATTTAATAATCGCATTACTACTTGCAACGCTAAAAGGGTGAGAAAAAACTATTTATCTGCTCACTATCTCAACTAGCGTTCCGCGCTTGCCAGCTATCGCCCCTTTGACCAGGATAATGTTATTTTCTTTATCTATTGAAACAACTTTCAAATTCTTTTGAGTAATCCGATCGGAGCCCATTCGGCCGGCCATGCGCATGCCTTTCGGCACGTGGGTTCGCAGTCCCCCGCCGATACTCCCCGCTTCTCTTTCTGAATGCTTTTGACCGTGAGTGCGCGGACCGCCAGAGAATCCATGTCGCTTGACGACGCCCTGAAAGCCCTTGCCTTTGGAGATACTCGAAATTTGAAGAAGGTCGCCCGGAGCAAAAATCGAAACATCAATCGTGTCCCCTTCTTTCACTTCACTCTTGTCGCTCGGCTTCAATCTGAATTCTTTCAGTGTTTTATAAAAAGCGCCTTTCATGGCTCCGGCGCTTCCTTTACTAACTTTTCCTTTTTTTTGCGCTCTAAAACCCACTTGGACAGAATCGTAGCCATCTTTATCTTTGGAAAAAATCCGGGTCACAGTCACCGGCCCTGCAGTAAGTATCGTGACCGGAATAACCGTCCCTTTAGGGGAGAAATACTCGGTCATATTTTCTTTTGTTGCCAAAATAAATTTCATTGTTTTTTGTAACAGCGCTGTCTCAAGCGCTGTCTCATTATTTTTACATCATCTTCACATCAATATCAACACCAGAAGGCAACGACAAATTAGTTAGGGCCTCGATGGTCTTTGCGTTTGGATTGATTATATCAATCAGCCTTTTGTGGACACGGATTTCAAACTGCTCCCGCGTGTTTTTATAAATAAAAGGCGAACGATTAACAGTATATTTTTTTATCTCGGTGGGAAGCGGCACCGGTCCGATGATGACAGCGTCATGACGAACTGCTGTATCCATAATCTGCTTGACGGAACTGTCGAGAATCTTACTTTCGTAAGCTCGCACGCGAATACGCAAAACTATCCGGCCTTCGGCACTTTCTTTTTTAAGACCTGCCCGCGCCAGCGGGGCAATTTTAGAGATTTTGGGTTTAGAAACTTTAACAACCTTCTCGGCTCCTGTTTTTAGCACTTTTGGCTTCTTCACTTTTATCTCTTTTGTTGTCATGGTACTTTGCTTTATGAATCTCTCACACTTTCCATTAACCTAATATTTTTGTAACTACTCCGGCTCCGACGGTCTTGCCTCCTTCTCGGATAGCGAATCTTTGAGACTCTTCGAGCGCCACCGGCGTAACTAATTTAACTGTAATTTTGACGGTGTCTCCCGGCATAACCATTTCCGTGCCTTCAGCGAGCGTCACATCCCCTGTGACATCGGTCGTGCGGATATAAAATTGCGGCTTGTAACCTTTAAAGAAAGGAGTATGACGTCCACCTTCTTCCTTCTTTAAAACGTATATTTCCGCGGTAAAATTATCATGCGGAGTAGTCGTGCCCGGCTTGCAAAGAACCTGTCCGCGAGTAATGTCTTCCTTCTTGAGTCCACGCAAGAGTATCCCGGCATTGTCTCCGGCCATACCTTCTTTCAGATTCTTGTTAAACATTTCTATGCCGGTAACCGTTGATTTTTGGGTAGGTTTGATTCCGACAATTTCCACATCTTCATCAAGCTTAACCACACCTCTTTCAATCTTTCCAGTCACCACGGTGCCGCGACCCTCAATGGAAAAGATGTCTTCCACTGGCATAAGGAATGGCTTGCCGATATCTCGGACTGGAATCGGGATGTAAGTATCAAGAGCGTCAACGAGCTCGAGAATCTTCTTGGCCCATTCATCATCCACAGATTTGGATTCGAGGCCTTTCAGGGCAGATCCACGGATAACTGGAGCGCCGACGCCATCGAAACCTTGCTTGGTTAAAAGCTCGCGAATTTCTTCTTCCACCAAGTCAATCATTTCTTTGTCATCCACCATATCGCACTTGTTTAGAAAGACTATTATCTTTGGCACACCCACTTGCTTAGCGAGAAGCACATGCTCGCGAGTCTGCGGCATAGCGCCGTCCGTCGCCGCAACCACTAGAATCGCGCCGTCCATTTGCGCCGCGCCAGTGATCATGTTTTTAATATAGTCGGCGTGCCCTGGAGCGTCAATGTGCGCATAGTGCCTGGCATCAGTCGAGTATTCGTTGTGGGAAATGTTAATGGTAATTCCGCGGGCTCGCTCTTCTGGAGCATTGTCGATCTGGTCAACGCCTCGAAGCCGAACTTGCTTGCCGGCCATGTTTAAGACATGCAAAATTGCCGCGGTCAAAGTTGTCTTACCATGATCAACGTGACCGATGGTGCCGACATTTACATGCGGCCTGTCTCTTTTAAATTCTTCGGACATATTTTATTTGGGTTAATAATTAAAACTTAACATACAGGAACCAGCTGCTAAGGCTTAACTACTAACTTGCCCGCCTAGGGCGGACGATATCATTAATTTATAATTAAAAACAAAAACTTCCAAAAATGCAACTATTGTTATAGTAGCAGATTAAAAAATGTTGTCAAATGCCCGTAACCAGAATTCAACTTGCAAAGACAAAAAGAAATTTTACGTATCACAAGATCATCGACAAATCTGACTTTAATGGTAAGCTTACCGAAACGGTTCTTTGAGAAGTGCTTCTCTTGACAAGCTTTCAGACAATGAGAACTGTCGCTGTAGCGGAACCTATAATTTCAAAATCTAAACGAAAGGTCGGCATGGACTATGTTCAACTATTGGAGGGCATGAAGGCCCACCCCTATACTGCCATGATCGCGGCCTCTGTAGTGCAGGGCCGGATCACCGCATTGTTCGTGGGGGCCTTTTTGGCCCAAGGGGGTAATGTAAGCCCTATCTTTGCATACGGGATTTTTTGCGTAATGGATGTATTAGGAGATATCCTCTATTACGAGTTGGGACGTATGGGAAGAGTTGGAGGCATGCTCCTGACTCGAAAAAGCTGGCGAGAAAAGTTGAGCCAGCTAAATAAAGGAAGGTTGGAACAAAACTTCTCTTACGCAATCTTTATTTCCAAGGTAACTATGGTGGGATCAAAACCCGTCATAGTGGCGATGGGCGTGGGGAAAGTTCCCTTTCTCCGCTTCCTTAAAGTAGCCACGCTATGTGCCCTGGTGTCACTTCTCATGTACATGATCGTCGGGTATTTTTTAGGCCAATGGATCCTGTAAAGAGCTGGAGAAAGCGCTGGACGTCTTCCTCCAGCTCTTTCTCTTTTTACTAAATTGTGTGAATTCTGAAACCCTTCATCGCCACAAGCTTTAGACAAGAAAATGGCAGCGGATTTCCACTGCCTTTTCAAAAACGGGGGACGACCCATGCTATTTATTTACAGCAAGGGCTATTGGTTGTGAGACTAGGCAGGATTACTGTCTTGTCTCGGATTTTTCTCTGTGGGTCATGAAATTTTAAGTGCTTGAAGCAACAATAAAACTTCCCGGTCTCATCTGCGTATACGGCTTTTTCCTCATTTGTCGGTAATCCGCATTCATCACAGAATACATATTTTTGTTCCATAATTTTGTGCAGGTTCACTCCTATCATAGCACCTACAAGGAAAAAGGTTGCGGTTTCCCTTTAGATAAAATACTGTTACTAAGGATGATCCCTGAGATTCCTACCAACAAGCAACTCTACAAGAATCAGAACCTCCATACATATACCAGTTCCCATCTTGCTTTGGATAAGTATAACAGTACCCTTGATATTAATCCTCGCGTTAATTCTTAAGGTTTTAGTATTTACATCCCAAACATACTCAAAAAAGCCTTCCAAACCGAAGCGGTAAAAGAACTTCTCGATGCAGAAATAAATACAGGAATATTTGTCGTTATGCTCGTCCCATCAGAAAAAGTGATGGTAAGATTCCCGCCTCCCCATGTTGTTTTCCCTGATTGCTGGGCATAGAGGTGAAGAGTTTCGACGCTTGGACCAACGGAGAATATTTGACCCACTCTTGTGTTTAACTGCTGGCCATTGCGGAAGACAACGATCGGCCAATTGCCGGTGTTGGTAGTCCAGACATCTCCCTGTGTCGCTCCCGAACCTGTGATTCTAATGGAGGAAACTATTTTGGTGTTTCCGTTCATATTGAGAACTAGGGAGAATTTCCAGTCGTTGGGGTTGCTGTTGAAGGAACCGGGGGCGTAGACTCCGACTGTTCCGACTTTGTTTTCGTTAGAGGAGGTGAGGAAGATAGAGGCGGTGGGAGAAGTAGCTGGAACTGCCTGTTCCGTCGGAGCAGAAAAAGGCTGTGTGGGTGTTGGCTCAGCAACTGTAATCGTAGAAGAAGGAACAGGCGCCCTCTCGTCTTGTAGTGTCGGAGAAGAAACCTCGGAAATAATACTGAATGTTCCATTGGACTTGTCAGAGCGAGCAGGACCTAAACCTCCTCCCGGATAGTAAACATTAATTCTGTAATCATTCCCGGGTATGTAATTTTTGTCAATCCAAGCTCTGATTGATCCTTGATTGGGAGAAGCTCTCCATACTCTACGAACATTTGGCGTAGAATCCTTTGAAAGAACGATAAACATCGGAACAGGCTGGGAATTCCATTCTATGTTAATAAAGTTACCTCGAACGAATATCTCGCCTCCGTTCGGAAAAACGACATACGGAATGCCGGAAGTGTTAATTGACAAGGTTAAAGATTCCTTACTCCAATCACCGTTAAAAGTCCCGACTTTGACGCTATATCTTCCGGAAGGCAGATTTTCCGGCACATTAAAAACTAGAGAACGACCGTCGCTTACTATGTCTGGAATTTCAAACACGGTGTCGGTTGAAACGCTTATTACCGATGGACAAGAAATGATGCTGCATCTTACAGCTTCGATAACTGACGCAAGATTAAAAAAATTGAATTTTTTCGCCAAAGGGCCTATATATTTAAGCTGAACGGTATTGCCAGTAGGAGTAAAATTTGAACCTGTAATAGTTACTTCGCCGCCTACAGTTGAAGATATTGAAACTGGAGATGTTAAAACAGGGGCAGGTAAAACTGCAGCTAATTGATTTTTATCAACAACATCGAGCGTCGAGCACTCCGGCCAGTACTTGGCAGCGTGTTTTTGGTCTAAAGGTTCACCTTTTATGGCGGCAATAATATATCCACAGCTTACAATGTTAAACCTATTATTTGGATCATTGACATCCACATCTAAATTTATAACATTCATGATACTCTTAGGACTTGGTCTGTAATATACCTCTTGTTCGGTCGCGCGACCCCCGAGGTTGGATTTTGTCGAAAAGGAGCAACCTCTTTCCACAACCGATCCGTAGACCCTGTTGTCATAAGGACTGCGGTAATCCCAAGTTGGATTGGATGTGCAATTTTCGGTAGAAAATATGTTTTTATCAATAGTCGATCTTACTTTTAACAGATTATATAGACTGCCGATTTTAGTGTTTGAATATGTATATTCATCAGACAAGCCCGCAAATCCATGACCTGTTTCATGAATTGCTATTACTGCTGAAGAATTTAGATAATCCGTTATGTCGCCGTTAAGATTGAAAAAGGAAATTGGTTTGTCTATGGAAGTAAAAGGATTAGAATACCCTGGTTTGTTGAAATAAAAAAGATATTGATCCGCCGACCCAATAACGCTGTCACAACTTGATTTTTCACCCATTGAAGAGATATCAAAGTAATTCACTCCCATGTATTCTTTCGGCAAAATTTTAGATTCGTCAAAACCTTTGAGGTCTATATAAAAAGAAAACTCGTTGATATATTTTTTAAACGGATCTATTACCTTAAATCCTTCGTCAATAACTTTGTACGCCTGCCACAAAAAGTCGCTTACTGTAGGCGTCCAACTATTCCCCCTCATAAATACGATTTTTCTAGGGCCATTCCCAGAAAGGCGAGCGCAATTTGTCGCCGGAACTTCAACGGCAATAGAGCCTGCCGATGGAGTTCCTGTCACAGGTTGGACTAACGGTATTGCGTAAACAATTTTTTTATTTTTATCAATTGTGTCGACTATCTTATTTTCTATGTTTATCTGCTCCGCACGAGAAACTACCTGACCGCTTCGGGTTTGGTTATTCCATTGAGTAAAACCTAGTATGGGATGAATCCTCCATATTTCCGGCACTAAAAAAAATTGTAGCGGGTTTGGACGGGGAAATACGATCGGCTGGTTGTCCTTGTCCAGCAAAAAATTATATCCTCTGGAAGAATCAAGCACATAGTATCTGTTGTATGGCACTGTTGTCCGCAAAATAAAATATGTGTCTTCCACTAAAAAAGCCGGAATGTTTTGATTGATAACAGAAACATTTTTCTGCAAACCGCCGTTTGTTATAATTAAATTCGTTAATGGTTCTACCCCCACGCTCGGGCTAAACTCAATAGACGCTCTTGGGGCAGGAGGAATTATAGTCTGATTAAAATAAGCATTTAAAGTTCCGCATGTTCCCGCCACAATCGAAGCAGAGCTACACGCTCCACTTTGCGCACTTGCAAAATTTGGAGATACTGCCAACATGGACAAAAAAAGACAATATAATAAAAGTGGCTTGTGCAAGATTTTCATAATAGTTGTATTTCGTCTAAAAATAAAAAGAGTTTTTTCTTGTTTCATCCAAAATCAAGGCGACCTTCGATTATTTTAGAAACCGATAGCAAGAACTGTTCTTGCTAGTCTTGAATGTATTATAAGGGTAAAATGGGCAGGATGCAAATAGGAGTCTCGTCTATACAGATGACACTCAAATAGAAACAAAAACTAAAACTGCCGGTCCATGGCGGAACGGCAGAGAAATTGGCGGCGGCAGGATCCACAAAGAACGAAAACGGCCCAGGTTTTCTTAAACTTTGCTTACCTGCCGCCATCTTAAACTAATTCTCATATACTTTATACCCCTTATACGCGGACGTCAAGCAATCCTAATAGTCCTGCCAATAGCAAGGACGGTCCTTGCTATTGGTCGTGGTCGGACAACAAATAATTATCAATAAAATTTTCAAAAGATTTCGCTTCCTCAAAATAATCTGGAAAATTCTCGAGCTTGATCATGTTTCTCTCTATTCTCGGATTTTCTGTATCTTTCCGGATATAATCCAGGTAACTCGAGTAAGGATATGATTCTAAAAAAGTTTTCATGTCGTCGGATAATATAAATCCTTCATGATTTTTAACTCTATTTTCCCAACCCGAGAATTTTATATCCAGCGGGTTCAAATGAATGTAAGCAAACAACTGTCGCATGTAATTATCATCGTTGCCTATCAATTTTGACTTAAATAATCCGCCGAATAGAGCCCCGCTCCTTTGATATTTTATGTTGAAAAACATCGAATACCCAGTGCCAAGTTTTCTCATGAATTTGGTAATGCCTCCATCCACCTCTTGTCTGACTACAATATGAAAATGGTTTGTCATCAGGGACCAAGCCCCGATAGATACTATCGGCTGACCTCTCTCCAAAACCATAATTTCCTCAAAGCTTTTATGCGAATGGTTGATCAGGTTATCCAAACGAAGGGATCTCTCGCTGTTGGAGTTTGCGACATAAAGGAGCATCATGAACCGCTCATAATCCCTTAGATTTTTAAAAATTATCCTTTTGTCTACTCCCCGATTGTATAAATGATAGTATTCGCCTGTAACAAACGAATCTTTTCGAAACATGCAGGTATTGTAGCATCTTGGCAAACCCGATAGCAAGGACGGTCCTTGCTACATTAGGACGGTCCTTGCTACATTCTTGCTACATTTAGGACGGTCCTTGCTACACTCTTGCTACACTACACTTTTCTTCCATCGCCTATTGCCCGATGCAACGGGCGGAACACTCAACCCATTCTGTCGCACTTGATTTTACTCCTAGTTTCCATTGTCCTTCTGATTGGTACACTCTACACCCCCCTTTATCCACCGCTCCGCTTCCGTTTTCATTAACCTCAAATTTTGTTAGAAAACAAGCGCCATATTGAGATGTGGAACCTAAATTTTCACTTACTTCAGTGGCACTTGTGGCTCGTTTGGTTTTTTCTTCAGAAAATGAAACCCCCCCCCCACTGCCCAATCCCAACTCTCCTTTGGTTTTCCAAGAAGCAAGACCGCTTGCGTCTGATGAAGCGAGGATTTTATTCAAACCGGGGGACCCTCCCGTGATTTTAACTTGCCCGGCTACTTCAAGCTTAGCTCCCGGGGCATTTGTGCCAATACCCATGTTGCCGCTCGGAGTGAATACGGCAGAGGTAAGATCAGGGTTTCCGTACCATTGCTCTCCGGACAATTGCCTCTGAATGACAAGGTTGCCCGCGCCAAAACCACTGCCACTTGCGGCAGAAGTTATGCTCCAAAGGGGAGTTCCGCTCATTCTTTTGTTCTCCAGAAAGAGTCCGATATTCAAAGTGCTACCGGATATCTGAATGCCGTCTCTATCTATATTATTTGGACTTCCGATATCCACTGTTAATTTTCTCGTTGGAGCTGCTGTTCCGATGCCGACATTTCCTTTTTCAACGATAAGACCGTAAGGTGGATTCAGTCTGCCTGTAACCAATCCTCCGCCTAAAATAAGACCCCCGTCCTTGGTCTGTATTGTGTCGCTTACATTGATCGGCGTGTCGGTATTACATCCCGTAGGACCGCAATCCGGATTTTTCCAAGTGCCAACCGCAGAAACAACACCGACACCGAGCATTAAGATTAGGGCGAGAATTATAGATTTTATGTTTTGTATTATTTTCGCTTTCATATTATTTAAATTAATTATTAATAGTTTTACTTTTATCTCTTGGCGCAATGGAATCGTTGATTTTCTTTAGTTCCTGTGCTGAGAGAGAAGTTGTAGTGGTGGTAGGAGTAATGGAATCAATTAGAGCCTGCGTTTTTTGTTCCTCGGTGAGTAAAGGAGGAGGCGGAGATTTTGAGCGGAAAGAATAATAAAGAATGTATGCGCCCAAAAGAGCCAGGAGAACTATGATCAAAACAATAAATGTAGTCTGTAGTTTTTTAGTCATAAACCAACCTTAAGTATAAAACAAAAAAGCATGTAATGTAAGATCTCGATGTGGATAACTTACCTCTGTACTCGTTGACTATTACAGCACGATCTCCGCATTCATCTTTGCTTTTGTCTTTGGACCAACTAGGCCGTCAGGCGATAAGCCTTTTTCTCGTTGCCACTTCTTTATGACCGCAATCGTCTTCGGACCTAATTTGCCATCAACCACTAACCCAAGATTCAATTTAGTATTCAGGAATCTTTGCAGTTCCATCACTGCCGGGCCTCGGCTGCCATTTCTTAAAGTTGCCATGCCGAAATTATAAGCAACAACCGTCGTTGGACGATTTCTTGAACAAGACTGACCTGTCGTTACGCTGAATCCAGCGACCCTATTATCGCAGCCGAGAATTGGAACGGAAGGCGACGAAACAACTGTAGAAATTGTAACTTTACGAGAACTATTTCCTCCTCCTCCACCTCCTCCACCACCACCGCCGCCGCCGCCACTAGGAACAACACAATTTCCACTTGAATTTACGATCATACCCGGAGGGACGGAAGCTTGGACTCCGTCAATGTTTGGACAAAGATCGGTTGGCTGATTGGGATCTGTCGCCGTAGTGAAAGTAAAGTCGCCTGTCGTGCCGGTATTGCCTAAAGTATCATTGGACAAAACAGTAAAATGATAGAGAGTGTTCGGGGTAAGATTGGAGAGAGTAACCGAGTGCGCCACGACAGCGCCTTGAGCGGAAGATTGGATGCCATACGCCACAGTCGTGCCATAGTTAACGACTGAGTCGGAAGAAACATCAGTAGTCCAAGCAATCGTGGCGGAAGAAGTGGTGATTGAACTTGCGGTCACAGGGCCAATATTGGGCGGCATGATGGATTCACTAATAGTGTATATGGAAAAACCTGGAACGGTGAAGATAAGGGTATTGCTGTTATATGAAATAACATGGCAGAGAGAACAAATCGCGCCATCCTTGAATATCGAGGCGGCGGGATTGCGAACAGAAATGTTGTAAAGGGTAATCGTGGCTCCTTTGTTGAGCTCAGGAAGACGAGTAGAATCTAGAGAAATAGTGCTTTTTGCGATGGAGAGGTTAGAGTCAATGTCGAGAGCGTCATTGTTTCTGACTAAAATAACCGGACCGGTAAATGAAACTTTGCCAAAACTATTGCCCAATTCTAAGGCCGGAACGAAACGTAAGTCCGTATTAGAAAGATCTGTAACTGTTGAGAACTTAGCAGCTCTGGGCGATGGACAACCCTTTCGATTTACAGCTATGCCCACTGGAGTATTGGGACAGGTATCCACCGCGTTGGACACTCCGTCATTATCATTATCGGTTGAGATAATCGGGGAAGAAACAGTAATTGCAACAATTGCGTCGGCAGCATTCACATTAGGCGTAACTGCGGCATCGCTGCAACGAATGTACCGAGTATTTGCTCCGTTCACAAGATTATTTATAGTTGTAGTGTGAGAAAGGCCTCCGTTTAAGGCAATGAAAGCATTGGGTAAAAATGCATACGGGGTATTAGATAAATTCCCCCACCTGCACACGGCAATCTCATCGGTTGTGATAGAGAGAGAGACGGAATCGGTGCCCTGAGGAAGAGTTGCAGTGGAACCAGAAATGGTAATCTCAGGAGGATCCTGATCAACAACAATTCCAATAGATGGGGGTATGGTGTCGCCAACGGAAGACCCGCCAAGACCATATTCATAAGCGCCTCTATCCCAAACACCATCACCGCCGCGCCGATTACCCACAAGATCCATATTAAAAGGTGACCCTAAAGCAGAATTAGCCACTCTGGTAGCTGATTTCAACCTAAAGTCGCCGGCTGCCCAATTCACAAAAGGATCTTCTGTGCCGATCTGGACATCTGTCTCGCTGGCGAACATTGCATCTTTATAACCTAAAAAAATCGGATCTCTTCCGTCGCGAACAAGATAATACCAATTGGAGCGAAGATTAGCCGATCCATTCCAAAGTGGCGCATTTCCTGTAATCTTGTACCAAACATTATTCCAGACCTTCCTCGTGCCTGCATCAGTTGGATCATCATTGTTTGCATAGGCAAAATTAAAACCTCCATTCCCTCCTTCTGTGCTGCCCCGCTTCGGCCGAAAATTTACCACGCTATTGTTATAAATTTGCCAATCTCGAGCATATTCACCGTTTATTACAGCAATCACGCCGTTAGAAACGCTTTCCCGATTATATAAATCTTCCGCTGTCCAATAAAATACGTTGCCGTATATTTTCCACCGATCGGCGCGATAGTGCGCGCCTCCGCGGTTTAAAACCACGATAACGCCTGTCCCCTCAACATCTTCAAAAAGATTATAACGAATAGTCGCATCGTTGCTGCCCTGATCGGCGATTCCTTCCGAATGCCGGGCGGCATCGGAAGAATTTCTGGCAATTTTTGAATATTCTAAAGTAAATCCGTTAGCTCCGGCGGAAACAATGGGCGTGCCGCCCAAATCATGAATATACGCATAGCTAACGGTCCAGTTATCGCCCGGCAAATTGATTCCCCTGTCGGAAGTAAAAGTGTCCACTCCCCTGTGCTCTAAGTCAATATGGCTTAATTTGACATAATTGGCTTTCGCCGTTCCCTGCTGGCCGACAACTAACTGCTGGCCGCCGTAAGAACCCTTGACTTTAAAACCAAAACCGCCCGTCCATGACCCGGGGCCGCCGCCGCGCTGGCCGTTTATGTCAAAATAGTCGGCCAGAAAAACAAGACTGCCGTTAAACAAAGCTGTTCCTAAACCCATTGAACCATTCCACCCTACATTGCTTCCATGATCTGATTCAATCGCCTTTTTAACTGTAATCCATTTGCTTCCATTGGCCGGATCGTCAAAGGCGTAGCCGTTATATGTTCCATCGGCCAAGTAATAAGTTGCTCCTCTCTGGAGAGTAGCCGGCAACCCCGCATAAGCATTGTTCCAGTCCAAGCCGCTGCCGTTGCCATAGCTTTGCCCCGGCGGACGGACATGATACGCGCTTGCTGAAACAGGCGCTGGCGGAAGCGGCGCGACTGATTTTGCCAGACTGCATGAAGCTCCCGACCCTCCATCCCTGCCCGAGCAATTCCAAAGGTAACTTAGAATGGAGTCGGCAATATCGTTCAAGTCTCCGGCAGAACATGAATTCAACGCCGCCCCGCAAAGGCCGTTTACCGGAGTTGGAGAATCTGAAATGGCCGCGATTCCGCCAGAGCCCGTGTATTCATACGCGCCGATGTCCCAGCCGGACCCTCTCGGCCTGGAAATTCCGGTGATATCTGCGGAATACGCGCCGGCAAGCGCCATACCCCTGTCAATCGCCAAGCTTCCGGATTGGATGTTAAAACCATCGTCGGAAGTACCGTGAACATTATCGGCGCCGACCGGATTTGCCACGTTCATAAAATTAGCATTGCCTTGAATGTTGCCGTTTCCCGCCGCAAAGCCCGCCGTAGTTCCGGACCAAAGAGAGTTTTGGATGCCCGCAAGGCCTATGGCCGCGATTTTGCCGGAAAAAATATTGTTCTTCGCGTAAAGTTCCTTTATGCGCGGGGACACAAGATCGGCCGCCACTGTCAGGCCCGTAGCGCGCGATGAATCGTTGTGAAAAACGTTATTGTAAATAGAAATTTTTGAAACCGATTGCACCCTGTCCCAAACCGTAATTCCGCGGTTCACGTTATTAAAAACATTCCCATAAATCTCCATCGCTCCCCAATTGCCGCCGCTCACGGAATCCGGCGTGCTTAAAATGACATCATTAGCGATATCCTGAAAAAGGTTGTAATGGACAGTGAGGGAGGTGCCGACCGGATTGGCGGGATTTAATTGGATAGCATCGCGGTGTATGTAAGCGCTCGGCGACTGGCGCAGTGTCGTAAAGTAGTTATGCTCGATGACGGAATTAGCCGCGCCGAAAACGGAAAGCATGTCTTCTCCGGCGCTTCGGGTAAACTTGTTGCGGCTCACTAAAATATTCGGAGAATAAATGCCCAAACTTCCGGCATTATGGCAAATCTGCGGATTGTTCTGATCGTTGCAATTTTTACCCGCGTCTTCCAGCCAATCCTGGCCGATAAAATGGATATTTTTTATTTCAGAAAAAGAAGCGTCTTCGTTCCAGTAGCCGATCATAACCACGCTCAAGCCGTTCTTTCCTCCGACATTCATTTCAAATTTGTTGTAATCGCCTCCGTCAAGAGTGATGTAGCGGGACCAGATGCGCATGGCGTTGGTTGTAATCACCTTGCCGTTGCGACCGGGTTCTTCCGAGCGTTTTATGGTGATCCTTCCCGAAGCGGTTCCGTCCTTATCCGTATTCATAATGGTTCCGTAACTCATGCTCGACGCGCCTCCGTCTATGAAAACAGTATCTCCCGGATTGACTGACGCCCATTTTATCTGATTGAGCTCGTTCCAAGCGTTTGCCCACGAATTGCCTAGAGTGTTGTTGCCATTTTTTGAGACATACCAGGTTTTGCCGCCGGAAATAGGCGAAGTATCAGAAACCGGAGGAGAGACTGGATTTTGCGCCACGGGAGCCGGATTTACCGTCACAACAACCTCATCGCTCGCTGAAATTTTTGAATCGGAAACTGTCAGCCTTAAAGTATAGCTTCCGGCTTGAGAAAAAGTGACGGGAGTTGAGAGAGAATTTGCCGACAAAAAAGTAGCTGTGCCAGAACCGCTCGTCTTGCTCCATGAATAAGTCAAAGAATCGCCGTCAGAATCAGATGCTGATCCTGAAAGGAAGTAAGTATTAGAGGGTAATGTTATAGAAGAATCGGCACCAGCATTTACTTCAGGATTGTTATTGGAAGCTGGTGGAGGATTAGAAACTTGCGCCTCGCCAGTGTAATTATACAAATCTCCAACCTCTGAAGAAGATAATTCTCTGTTATAAATTCTCACTTCATCAATATCGCCGGAAAAAATATTGCCAGGTCCAGTCCCAAAAAGTTGAGATCCGATTATTGTGTGAGTCGTAGGAGAAGCATTCGGGTTAGTAGACCCGCTTCCCACTTGATTTCCATTCACGTAAAGTTTCCAAATTTGACTGCCTCTTGTTAAAACTATATGTTTCCAGCTTCCAGTTCCTAAATCTATATTCGTATTTAAAGAGTTACAAGATATCCCTTCTAACATTAAAGAAATTTTAGAGCCCGCATCACATCCCCCATTGTTAATAACCAAACCATATCCTTCCCTGTTTACTTCTCTGCTACCTAAATAAATTATATTGCCATTAATATTACTTGTGGAATTTACTCTAACCCAAGCAGTCAGCGTAATATTTGCAGTATTTGAAGTTACCAAATCACTCTTAACATAGCCTCCCCCGCCAAAATTCAAAGCGCCTCCAATTTTTCCAGAAGACCAGACAGGACTGTTGTAAAGAGTCGCATCATTTCCTTTACCCGAAGAATCAAAAGCAACACTCCCGCTCTTCTCATCAAATTTATACCACCCCACAAGGCCGGATCCTGTTCCAGAAATTACAGCGGCGGTCTGGGAACGAGGTAAAAGAGAAGATAAATCACGAACCCTTTTTTGGTAAACAAGAAAAGCCCCCACTAAAGTCACTCCTATCAACAAGATGATGGACAGAGATAATTTTTTAGACATGTGAAGCATTATAACATTTATTATTATAAGTAAACATAGGTGTGAATATTATGTCTTAATTTATATTATTGTACTCTGAATTACGAAACAAATAAACATTGGACTAGGATTTTGTTTTGGTACACCAGAGAGTTTACTTTCTCGCCGCAATAATAGTCTCAGCCACCCCGAACCAAAGCCTTCGGCTTGGTACGGGGCAGGCATTATTTGGCACTATTTTCTAGACGATATTATTGTTTCTGCAACATTATTAGGGACTATGTCGTAACGGAAGAATTCCATTGTGAATGACGCGCGGCCTTCAGTCATAGACCTTAGGCCTGTCATGTAACCAAACATCTCCGATAGCGGCACTATGGCTTTGATAACTTTATTCATTCCCCGGTCTTCCATACCTTCGATAAGAGCGCGCTTGGAAGAGAGATTGCCGGTGACATCTCCCATAAATTTATCCGGGGTGACTACTTCCACTTTCATCATCGGTTCTAGGATAACAGGATTCGCTCGACGGCAAGCATCTTGTACCGCCATAGAAGAGGCGATTTTGAACGCCATTTCGTTGGAGTCCACTTCGTGGTAACTTCCGTCCCAAAGTTCTACTGAAACATTGACCATTTTGAATCCAGCCAAAACTCCCCTGTCCAATCCTTCCTTAAATCCTTTTTCACAAGGAGCAATATATTCCTGCGGGATAACTCCTCCCTTTATCGTATTTACAAATTCGAATCCAGGAGATCGTTTGGTGTTTTTTGGCAAATCTTCTAGTTCTTCTTTGGTCAAAACTTCCATTGGCTTTACCTTGATCTTCACATGACCGTAGTTTCCTCGTCCGCCTGATTGTTTGATGTATTTTCCTTCCGCTTCGGCGCGGCCATTGATCGTTTCGCGGTAAGCCACCTGCGGCTTGCCAACATTCGCCTCCACGGTAAACTCACGCTTCATTCGATCCACAATGATCTCAAGATGCAACTCTCCCATGCCAGCAATGATGGTCTCGCCAGTCTCTTGGTCAGTAGAAACTTTGAAAGTTGGATCTTCTTGAGCCAGACGATTTAAGGCCATTCCCATTTTTTCTTGGTCGGCTTTAGTCTTAGGCTCAATTCTAAGGGAAATAACCGGTTCCGGAAAGATTATTCTGTCCAATATGATTGGGCTATTTTCATCGCAAATCGTGTCCGAAGTGATAGTGTCTTTGAGACCCACGGCCGCTGCAATTTCCCCGGCAAAAACTTGCTTGACCTCTTCGCGATCGTTCGCATGCATTCGGAGTATTCGGCCGATGCGCTCTTTGTTTCGAGTGCGCGGATTATAGACATAACTGCCAGCTGTCAATGTCCCAGAATAAACACGGAAAAAAATCAACTGGCCGACGAACGGATCAGTTGCGACTTTGAAGGCAAGAGCGGAGAAAGGTTCGGTGTCTGAGGCATGCCTCGCAATAATCGCATCATCGTTGTTTGGATCAATACCAGAGATCGCGGCGATGTCCGTGGGAGCTGGCAAATAATCTATCACAGCGTCGAGTATGAGCTGAACGCCCTTATTTTTTAGCGCGCTTCCGGCAAAAACAGGGAAAATTTCATTTGTAATAACCGCCTTACGGAGAGTTTTCTTTAATATATCCATATTAGGAATCATCCCCTCCAAGTATTCCGTCATCATAACATCGTCCGTCTCGACAATTTTCTCTACAAGTTCAGAATGATATTTCTTTGCGTCTGCTTTTAAGTTTTCTGGCAAAGAATCTAAGTCTTTTTCAATGACTTTATTACCCATATCTCCTTCAAAATAATAAGCCTTCATGCGGAGCACATCAATCACTCCTTTGAATTTCTCTTCCAAGCCAATCGGGATTTGCACGCGAACGGCTTTCTTGCTAAGCCGGTCTAAAATTGTTGCATAAGAATGCTCAAAAGAAGCGCCAGTCCGGTCCAGTTTATTTATAAAACAAACGCGAGGAACTTTGGCTTCGTCCGCATAACGCCAGTTGGTTTCCGACTGCGGTTCCACTCCGGCCACGCCGTCGAAGACCACTACCGCGCCGTCGAGGACGCGAAGAGATCTCTTCACTTCTACCGTAAAATCAATGTGCCCGGGGGTATCGATAATATTAAAACGGTGCTTCTTGGTTTTGTCGTCGGAAGCGTAAGTCGGGGTCCAGAAACAAGTCACCGCCGCCGAAGTGATCGTGATCCCGCGTTCGCGCTCTTGCTCCATCCAGTCGGTCGTAGTCTCGCCCTTATGCACTTCCCCGATTTTGTGCTTTACCCCAGTATAAAAAAGCACCCGTTCGGTCGTAGTCGTTTTCCCCGCATCAATATGCGCGATAATTCCAAAATTTCTAACTTTTTCTAAAGGATAATCTCGTTCCATAATTGATTTTATTGAGTGAAGCGATTAGAAAATCGTCACCTGTGAAATCCTCGCCTTGCTCAGAAATAAAAAACGCCTCATGCGCTGAGAATAATATATATCATTATTAATATTTTTGCAAACAAGACTGAAAGTTGAAACTTTCTTAATTTAATGCGAGAATACTTTAAGTTCCTAAAATAACTGATGGTGGCCCGCTAAATTGGAGTTCAATCTTAATTGAATGTCAATTCAATTAAGAGTTCTAAACATATCCAATAACGGAAGCTCTCGGTTATATAAATAAAACAAGGGCCCCTAGCTCATCTGGTAGAGCACCTCATTTGCAATGAGGGGGTAAGGAGTTCGAGTCTCCTGGGGTCCACCTTGAGATACTTTAGCTTGATATAGTTCATTGAATGGCGCAGAAAGCGTTGCGCTTATTATGTTTTTGCCGTCTGTCGTGAAGTTCATGTATAGTTTTCGACAAAGGTAGTCGAGCTCACCCATGTTTTTGATTTTATGCATAATCTGCCCCGTTTTCTCCATAAGTTCGAGAAATTCCTCATAAGTCAAAATACCGCCTTGACCTTTCTTAATGTGCTCTTTTTGCTTCTCGATCGTACCCTCTATATTTTGAAGACCCTCTTCTATCTGTTTCAAATCGCCTTTATAATGCTTTTTTATATCATCATCTTCATCGTTCAGAAACAGCTCCTTAGTTTTTAGAAGACGGTGATCAAGCTCTCGTTTCTGAGCTTGCAAGGATTGGAGTAATTTTTTTGCATCAATCAACCGTTCCTCTGCTACACGTTTCATCTCAGTTGAATAGTGCTTGTAAGATGCTTTTGAAGAGAATGGTTTTTGGTCGAGGAAATTGTAGATATAGTCCATAACCACTTTTGCACGAATGGACTTGCCACTACGATCGCAGTCATCGGTATCGCAACGGTAGTAAAAATAACGAACGACTCCATCTTTAGTTTTCTTAGGAGTAATACCTGCGTGCATTGCCTCACCGCATGCATCACAAATCACCATACCCCTCATGAGATTTGCCTTAATGTTCTCTCGTTTGTGATGTTTTTTCGCGAGTTTGATAAGTTCGGATTTGTTCCCAAGTTGGTTAATCTGCATGAACTCTTCTACTGATAGCATGGGGTGGAAATCATAAAAGGTCGCAAGATCAACGGTCTGTTTTCCATATATCAATACACCCGTATAAGTAGGATCTATAAGGAACTTCTGCACCTTTTGTTTATCCATGTAGAATGGTCTATGTTTACCATCCTTGTGCCATTTCTGGTACCCGCTCTCGTTGAGATAGGTAGCGATCTCAACCATGGTCTTTCCTTCCAATCTCATCTTGAAAGCAGTTTTCATTAGAAGGAAATTAGCACCATCTGGTCGAAGATACTGATTCCGATCTTTGAAGTAACCGTGCTTAGCACGATTGATGAGTTTTCCCTCTTCTATACTTTTCACATTACCTCTTGTGACACTATCGCTCAAATGATCAGAGTATTGCTTGGAGATAACAAATGAGATGCCAAGAAGCATTTTACCGCTTGTGTCATTCTGAAATGTGAAGCTCGCAAATTTGAGATCCTTTATTATGTGTTTATCGAGTAGATCAATAATCTCACCGGCGTCTTTCATGTTGCGGGCTAACCGGTCAGGATGCCACGCGATGAGACCATCGTATTTACCAGCTTTCAGATCATCAAGCAATCCCCGGAACTTAGGTCGAATGTCCGGCTCCTTAGCTGACTCTGCCTCCTGTATGATCTTTACTACTCGCAATCCATTGTTGAGGGCATACTCCTTACAAACATCAACTTGGTCTCCGAGTGAGCGCACCTGTTTATCTTTTTCATCGGTTGATTTACGAACGTAAATAACATACCGATAGGTATCTGATTTGACTTCATTTTCGTCGCTTTGAAGTCCTTGAATTGCAGTAACAAGTTCGGCTGTAGTAGTAAAGTTAGCCATAGACCAATTATACCGCTAAAAGCGTTATTTATCTATGTGATTTATATAAAGAAATTACTAAACAAACTCAAACAGCTGGTCCATAGACACATCTACAACCACAAAAAAACGAGCACTCACGCACAGGAAGCGGACTAGAAGATAAAACCTCTTTTAGTGAAAATGTTTTACTGTTGAGTTTTTTGCAGACAGGACAAGAATTTTCTGTTGTAATAATTTCTAAATTACTTACATCCAAATTTTTGTAATTCGTTAGATGCTCATTGACCGCTTTAGCTTTCATTTTATAACCAAGATCTCTTAGCTTACTATCATCTTTTCCCTCACTTTTCAAAAACTCAGCCATCTCGTAATATGTTCCTCCGAGCGAATAAAGATTGTTTTCTTTTATATATTTTTGAAGATCCTGATTAAGGTATTTCCATTGTTTATCAGAATTCATTTTTTTATTTATTTTTATAACATCTTTTCTCCATCAAAAAATATACTTTTTACAGTTCCATTTTTTCCATCTCTGTAATCAAGTTGAACCTCCCATTGACTTCGTATCATTGCACCAAAGCTGTTTTGACTATCAACATAGCCATTTACAGCCCAGACATCTTTTTCGTTTGAAAGTTCATAAGCTTGCACATCAACAAATTTCGCTGTTGAGGGAGCTTTCAAAGTTTTTCTTATTACATCTTTAGCAAACACAATGGAAATTGTTTCTCTTTCTCTGGTTGCTTTTTGTGGATCTGGAATAGTGGTTGTAGAACTATCGTAATTACCTCCCATGACCTTCACCATAAAAATAAAACCTAAGACAAGAAATACAATTACATACCACCTCTTATACCATATCTTTTTTGCTACTACTTTCTCTCTCTCAATTTCTTCTTTTGATTTTTCCATAATTATTTTGTTAATTTTATTAAAATTACTAACTTGAAACTACTCGACAATTATTCATTAAAACATAAAGTAAAACACTAGATATCTCTCCTTGTAATGTTACTGTTTTTCCCTTACCTAATCCTGCGATCATTGACTCATTTGATTTATTGAACATACATTGCACACCTAATGGAGAATCAATATAACTTGGACCCTTTAGTGTCACATATGCCGTACCAAGAATATCTCTACCAATATCGTCAATTATTCCGGTAACTTCTACTATTTTATCTTTATACATTGCATCAGCTGTTATTTGATTCGAATTATAAACAATTACCAACCCATCAGCTGTTGTTTTGGTGGTTTCTTTTTGTGGTTCTTGCGTCGTTGGTGTAGGAGTTGAAATTGTTGACGTGGGACTATCGACCATGAAAAAAAATGCTATTTTGTAAAATATAAAAAGACCAACAATTATTAATACTGCGTGTTTCCATTTTATTTTTTTGAGATCATTCTCCATGTTTTTTTCTTTTTTTTAATAATAAAACCTAGCTAAAACGCAAAAAGCTCTTAGCCAGATTGATGATCTTGCGACCACCTGCATCTGTTTCCAGATACAGCCCCGTAAAAGGCAAACTCTGACTAAGAGTTTTTTATCTTTTACGGGGGCTTACTTCATCATGTCAATGATTGCTCACTGATTTAGATTACTAATATATTAAATTGTTTACTTATTATACCCTAAAATTTAGAACTTTGCCATATATTTTCACTAAATTTGAATTTTCCCTCTGGTTGCTAGATTTATCAAAATCGTAGAATAACCTTACTCCCTAAGTAAAGACCTTGGGTGGCTCGTTTTGGTTGTCTTGGTGCCCTAAGATAGCTCTTTATGTAGCCACAACTTCTACTCTATTTTGTTCATGTGGTGATCCGAGTTTCCAAGTTCTAAATACTCCTATGATCTGTTCATGCAGTTCTGTCGGCAACATACCTTGTTTTAGCATCTCACTTATCGCCAGTTGTCGATCCTCAAACATCCCTATATCAAGCTCTGTTCTAAAAAGAGCTAATTCTATTTGAGCCAGTAATCTTATTGCTGATTGTCTTTCTTTTTCTGTCGGTTTCTGTACTCCAATCTGCTCAAAGGATTCCCAATTCCAATAAATTGTTCTTAGGAGATTTTCGGACAAAACTCGATATCTTTCTCTAACCTCTGAAAACCGCTCGTTCAATTTCTTTCGATCTGATTCAACCACGGCTCGTTTTCTAACTTTGTGCATCAACTTACTTACATATTTATCGCTGATTGAACGCCCAATTTGTTCTTCCACCATTTGTTGCACCCCACGTACAGATGAAAGAGGATTTAGTGCGAGCTGATCTCGAATTATTCTCAAAATATATGCCTCTTTTTCCGCTAAAATTTTCATATTGTTGTCGGATTTTATTTCGCTAATTTTTTTCCGTGTCGTATTATGTAGTACTATCTTATAAAAATCTCACTTTTTTAGCTTTTCCTCGACTGCCTTAATTATCTTGTCTGCGAATTTATCTGATACTTTTTCAACTACCTCGTTTATTATTCTCTCTAGCTCACTCTCTGTAAGTTCAAACGATTTACCCTTTATAACTAATCGATACTTTTTCTGTGGTTTATTGCCTAAAGTGATAATGTCTCCATCGCTATCTCTGACCTGCTGATCTTTGGGTGAGTTGGTATCATCAGAGGTCTCAACCTTTGGTAGTTGCTCTACAATGTCAGTCAGGTTGTCTTTTTTCTTTATCATACCTATATTCTACCATGTTATAGCTTCACAATCTCGCTTTCCAACTTTCTTTCCTGTGTCAGAAAAGCCCTAATCTCATTGTTCCATTTCTCGATTAAGTCGTAGTTTTGTGTTATTATCTCCCAGAGTTCATGCATAGCGTATGAACGCCCACCAAACGAAACTTGTTCGGAATTAAGAAAGCGGAGCGATTTTGCGGGAGCCAAAATCGCGCTATCATTTTTTTCAAAACTCTTTCCGCCTACGGCGGAAGCGGTGAATTCCCAAAGCTCCCCCCAATTGCATGAAAGCGTTTTGTCTTTGAGAATCGGGTTAGAGCCGATTTTTTGGAAAAACTCTTTCCATGCGAAATAGTTTTCGCCTTTTTCCAAAATAACGGCTTCTCTCAAAGACAAAACGAAACTCCGCAAGGGTTCGACCCAATTTTTTCTCTGTTGCCCAAAATCCTTAAAACTTTCCTCAAACTTTGCTTTCTGACGAAGGAGAAGGTCTTTTCGCTCCAAATATATTTCGCGTTCAATGTCGCCGTCGAGATAGAGCGATACGAGCTTGTCCAGCTTCTCCTTCGTTTCGGAAAGTTTGGTTTTAAGATTTTGGGAAACACTTCCTCTTTCGGAAATTGACTCTTTTTCCCACAGGTCAATTTGCTTTTCCATATTCTCAATTTCTGAAAGAGGAAGCGACACTGATTGAAGCAGATTTTTTGCTTGCGAAATGAGTGCGGAAGAAGATAGATACGGCTGACGACAAACACCTTTCTTTTTGGTACATCGATAGTAAGTATATTTAGTGCCAAAACGATTGGTCGCATATTGAGCCGTAATCATACTTCCGCACTCACCACACCGAGCGAATTGTGCAAATGGAAAATGGTTTGGCACTTTTTGCACGCGAGGACGAGATTTTTTCGCAAGCATTTTTTGGACTGCTTCAAACAGTGTCGGAGAAATAATTGACGCAAAGCTTCCGTCGTAATACTCGCCTTTGTGATAGGTAAAGCCGAGATACACGCGATTGGAGAGCATACGAGCGACGGAAGCTTTGGCAGGTGGCGTTCCCTTCGTACTCACGCCGTGATCCGCCAAAAAGTCGGCGATAGTGCCGAGGGTGTGCGTCCCTTTGGCGTATTCTTCAAACGCTTTCACCACAATGCGAGATTTGGTCGGGTGAGGTTCAATATTTCTCGTTTTGGGATTATTCACATAGCCAAAGGGAGCGCGCACCAACCACTCGCCTCGACGGACTTTTTGGCGGATACCACGGTTAATATTTTCAACGAGATTGTCGCTGTAATACTTACTCTGTCCGAACGCCACCTGCAACATAAATTTCCCTTGCGGAGTTGGCTCAAACCAAAATGTCGGAAAACGCAAAGAAACAATTTTGGTCGTGTCTACTGCATAAATGATGCGCCCGCCGTCAACACTATTTCTCGCCAAACATAAAGGGTGCCACGCTAAAATTCCCATTGCTTCGCCCGCTCCAATTCTTTTCAGCATTTCAGCAAAGACAGGCCGACCGGGCTTTTTCGCAGTTTGCTTTTCTACCAAAATATCAACAATCTCAATATTTTCTTTTTTGGCTAATTCTCGCAATTCGGCCAACTGATCAGCAATACTGCGAATTTGCCTGTCTTCGCTGTCCGTTGACTTGCGGGCGTAAATGAAAAACTTTTTGGTTTGATTGTTTTCGTTTGTCATATTGTCTGGGCAGTCAAAATTAAATTATTGCTTTGCCTTTCGCCAAAGGCGAAAGAAAAAAAGATTGGTTAATAAATTTTTCAAATTTATGTTTGCCTTCGGCAAACCGACCTTCCGTTTGAGCGGGCAGAAATTGCTTTTGGATTTCAAAAATCCCTTCAAAATCCTTGCCGAAGCCGAGCCCCGCCTTTGGCGGGGCGAGGCAACAATCGCCCAAAAGTCGCGATCTGAAAATTGGCGGTACCTTTTGGTTAAAATCCGAACTTTTTTCCGCGAAAATCCGGACGCTGACTTTTGATAATTTTCGCTCGGGCGGGCAAAAAGGAAAGGGGTTGGGGGGAAGGAATTTTTGCCCGCCTTCGCTTTTCCGCCGCCGCCGAATTTCGCATTTCGCTTTGCGAAATGCGCCGCCAAAGAAGATGTTGCCCTTGCCCCAGCCCTCCCCTGCGCGGGCAACGACAAAGATCTCCCTTTATTTTCATTTACACTTTTATTAAACTTTGATATAATAGACATAGAGGTTAATAACCTACTTACATTATACTACTGCTATAAATAATAGTAAATGATTACTACCTTATGACAAACAATAAAAGCGTTATAGCTGAAAATATAAAAAAATATCGCAAAAAGAAAGGAATATCGCAGGATAAACTTTCCAAACTGGCGGATATTACCTATAACACGATTATTAAAATTGAATCAGGCGTAACATATAATCCAAGAGTCGACACATTAAAACAAATTGCCAATGCTCTGGGCGTTGGAATTGACGATTTAATGAAATAAAATAAATTAGGAATATAAAAATATGCCATCAATAAATTTCAAAGGAAAAAATGCGGTTTGGAATCATCACTTATCAGTCCCATATCAAATACTGGAAAAAGATAAAAAATTATCTGTGAAAGGAAAAAATGAGGACGAAAACTTGATTATTGAAGCAGACAACTTACTCGCACTAAAAAGTTTGCTTCCCAAATATCAAGGGCGGATTAGGTGTATGTATATTGATCCGCCATACAATACAGGTAATGAGGGCTGGATTTATAATGACAAAGTAAATAGTCCATTGATAAAAGAGTGGCTTGGAAAAGCAGTCGGCTCTGATGATTTAACAAGACATGATAAGTGGCTTTGCATGATGACTCCGCGGTTAAAATTGTTATACGAATTACTAGACGAAAAAGGAATAATTTTTATAAGCATTGATGACAACGAAGTCCATTTTTTGAAGGAGCTAATGGAGGAAATTTTTGGTGAAGATAATGTTGATATTTGCGTTTGGAAAAAAGTTGACCCTAAATATGATAAAAATGTAAATGCTAAAATAATTACCCGAACAAAAAGAATACACGAATTTATAGTTATAGGATACAAAAATAAAAAAGATACAATTTTTGAGAAAATCAAAAAGTTACCAAATTGGTTAAATAAATATACAAACCCCGATAAAGATCCGAGGGGACCATATAAACAAGGCATAATATCTTTTCAAGAAGGACATGAAAAGGAGGATAAGAATTCGGAAAATTATTATTCGATAGTAGCTCCGTCAGGAAGAAAAATAACAAGACACTTTTTTATAACCAAAGACGAGTTTGATGATTTGAATAGTGATAATAGGATATATTTTCCCAAAAGTGGCGATGGCGTTCCTGCTATAAAAATCTTTGAAAATGAAGAAAAAGATTTTTATTTTGAAACAATCCTTGAGGGAGTTGGCTCATTAAATTCTGCAAAAAAAGAATTGGCGGAAATTTTTAGTATTATAGAAGAAGATGTTTTTGATACTCCAAAGCCAACAAAACTTATTAAAGAAATTATAAGAGCAACTGCTCCAAAAGACGCGATAATACTCGACTCATTCGCTGGAACAGGGACGACAGCCCATGCCGTTTTAGATTTAAACAAAGAAGACGGAAAATCCGGCAACAGGAAGTTTATTTTGGTCCAGCTTCCAGAAAAAATTGAAAAAGATATGCCTGCCTATAAAGCGGGATTCAGATTTGTCCATGAAATTATGCGAGAGCGTGTTTCAAAAGCAATCAAGATGAATAAATACGAAGCAGGTTATTCTTATATGAAGCTTGGATCAAAAATTGATGCCGACTCTATATTATCAGGTGATTTGCCTAGCTATAAGGATTTTGCCAAATATGTTTTTTATCTCGCAACAGGCAAAATAATGGAAAATGAAAAATCTATCAACGAAAAAGATTATTTCGTTGGCAAAGCTAATGGCGAACCTATTTATCTTATATATACAAAAAATAATGAAAAGTTGAGAGAATTGGCAATTACATTGGACTGGGCTGAAATAATAAATAAAAAAGATAAAAGCAAAAAGATAGTTTATGCACCAGCTTGCTTTTTAGATGAGGAATATTTGGATAAATTTAATATACATTTTGTCAGTATTCCTTATAATCTCTTTGAGAAAAAATAAGTATGATATTAAAAGATTTTCAGATAACAGTTATAGAGGCGCTTAAAAATTTTTATATTGAAGCGGAAAAACAAAAAAGCGCCGTTGAGAAACTGGACGAGAATTTGAAAAGCTCTGTGTCTTATGTTGACGCTGTTTATAATAAGCTAGGATTTTCACATTTTGCCGATAGGCCAAAAAATGGAGTAGATGAATATTATCCTCGCTTTTGTTTGAAAGTTCCTACCGGCGGAGGGAAAACCCTTATAGCTATTGAGGCCATATGCGAATATCAAAATTTATTTATCAAAAACAAAACAGGATTAGTTGTTTGGATTACTCACCGAGAAACAATTTACCGACAAACAATAGAAAAATTAAAAGATAAAAGCCATGCCTATCGTCAAATGCTTGATCAATGCAGTGGCAATAGGACTATAATTTTAGAAAAAGGTCAGCCATTGCGTCGCCAAGATGTAGAAAATAATCTTGTTGTCTTAATGCTAATGATTCAATCGGCGGGCAAAAGCTCAAAAGAAAATATGAGGGTTTTTCAAGATAGTGGCGGTTATATTGATTTTTTTCCATTGGACAACCAATATGAAAAACACAAAAAATTATTAGAAGCTATCCCAAACTTAGATTTTATTCCTGATAGTTTATTAAATAAAAAAATTGTAAAAACAAGTTTAGGAAATGCGATAAGAATACTAAAGCCGCTAATCATTGTTGATGAATTTCATACAATGTTTTCAGATATTGCAAAAGATACGCTTGATAGTTTAAATCCCTTAATGCTTCTCGGATTGTCCGCAACCCCGAAAGAGCGTAAGCAAATGAATATATTGGTTGAAATTACCGGTCGCCAACTTGAAAAAGAGGATATGATAAAACTTGACCTTCATTTACATTCACCGACAATCAGCGGAAATTGGCGAGAAATGATAAATGAAATAAAGAAAAAAAGAGAATCACTTGAGAAAGAGGCGATTTTATTAAATAGGAATAAAGGAATTTATATTCGCCCAATAGTTTTAATACAGGTTGAGAGAACAGGCAAAGACCAAAGAGAAAAAGGATTTGTCCACAGCGAAGATGTGCGTGAATATTTAGTTGAACAGGGCGTATCCGCTTATGAAATAGCAGTTAAATCAAGCGAAATGGACGAAATCAAAGAAGAAAAACTTTTATCTTCATCAAGTGAAATCAGATATATTATTACCAAAGAAGCGTTAAAAGAAGGATGGGATTGTTCGTTTGCGTATATTTTAGGTGTTGTCCCTAATGCTAGGACTGAATCTTCAATGACGCAATTAGTTGGTAGGGTTTTACGCCAACCGTATGCTAAAAAAACGGGCGTAAGGGCGTTAGATGAGAGTTATGTATATTTTACTAAGGGCGACACATTAGATATTTTGAAAAATGTTCAACGCGGTTTTGAGCAAGAGGGTCTTGGTGATTTAGTACAAAATATAAGTCGAGAATCTGGTCCGACAGGATCAAGAAAATTAAAAACAAAAATTAAAAAAGATATTTTAAAAAAATATCCAGAATCATTATATCTGCCGGCATGGGTAGTAAAGTATGGTCAAAAATGCCGTAAATTTTCTTATGATATTGACATAAAACCAAATATCAAATGGCAAAGTGTGGAATATGGTCAATGGTTGAAAAAAGAAATTCTTCCCTTACTCAATGACAGAACCAGTGCTTATGAGATTTTAGTTGATCTGGATAGACACGAAAAAAGATTTTTAGAAGATGAAGAGTTTGGAATTTTTGAAATTGGTTATTTGGCACGACGAATTACTGATGTTATTGATAATGCTTTTGTTGCATTTGATCTAGCCAAAGTTTTTCTTAGTGAGTGTGAAAAATACAAGGACCAAAAGAAATTGTTGGCGAATAGTGGATTTGTAACCCAAGAAATTATCAAAAAAATATCACACGATAAAATCGGACAAGAAAAACTGATATTCAATTCTTTGATAAAAAGTAAGAAATTGGTATTGGCAGTTTCTGAAGATGAAAATATTGGTTATTTATTACCAAAAGAAAATGAAATATATCCCGAAGGTATTGAAACATATAGTTCAAATCTTTTTGAAAAATCCGATGTTTTATCAATGAATACATTAGAAAGAAAAATTGCTAATTTAATTGATAATAAAGAAAGTGTGATTTGGTGGGTAAGAAATGTTGCTACAAACAAAGATTGGTATTCCATTCGCGGTTGGAAAAAGGGAAAAATTAGGCCAGATTTTATTGTTGCTAAAAAGAACAAAAATAATTCTTTAGAGCTTGTCTATGTCATCGAAAGTAAAGGTGAGCACTTGATTGATAATCCTGATACACAATACAAAAAGAGCGTTTTTGACAAAATGAACGAAACAGAAATTGAAGCATTAAATTTTAATCTGATACGATTTAAACTAAATAAAGATTTTCAATTTGAATTAGTTGAGCAAAACAGAGAAGATTTAGCAATAAGTAGATTTTTTAACTAAATTTTGGCAGCGTGCCAGCAAAGCTGGCGCGAAATTCGGCGGCGGTGGAAAAGCGAAGGCGGGCAAAAATTCCTTCCCCCCAACCCCTTTCCTTTTTGCCCGCCCGAGCGAAAATTATCAAAAGTCAGCGTCCGGATTTTCGCGGAAAAAAGTTCGGATTTTAACCAAAAGGTACCGCACCGGGAATAATAGTTACGCAATTATAATAGTAATCCTCATTATGGGTATATCGGCAGATTTTTACTTCACCACCAATTTCAACCCAAGCCCGCTTGTTATTTTTTGGATAAATGAAAGAGTTGGATTTATATTGCCAGTTTCAAAACGAGCGAGAGCGGACTGGGTTATGCCAATTTTTTTAGCTAGTTTTCGCTGGGAGAAACCTTTCTTAGAGCGAGCTAAGGCAAGCTTGCGAATAATCTGAAATTCTGGCTGCATTTCAGCATAAGCTTTTCTGACCCCTGGTCTTTTAAAAATTTCTCTTTTAAAATCTTCTAATGTTTTCATACTTTTGATGATATCATATAAGCTATCTTAACGCAAGTACACCCTTTCATTTTTTATTTTATAAGAATTAATTTAAAAGTTTTCATTATAAAAATCCCTAGGGACTTCCCTAGTGATTCCGCTCAGGATTTTGTATAATAGTAAGATGAGTCCTGCCATGGGAAATAATATATTATGAGGCATGCAAGGAAGAAACGGACGCCAAAAGAAGAGAAGGGTATCTTAAAACCACACAAGGGGGAAGATTAATAAAAAGAAGAATAAAAGATTATTTATATAAGTCGAAAAATTTAACAATTTAAAATTTCACTACAGGATGAGAAAAACAAGCAAAACCGAGATAAGAAATATCCAGCAATCCGGCGGTTCGTATTATATAACTTTGCCTATCGGCATAATCAGAAAATTCGGCTGGCAAGAAAGGCAAAAAGTTACTGTCCGCGCCGCGCCCGGAAAGAAAATCGAAATCAAAGATTGGAAGAAATAATAATTTATGAATTTAAAAGATAAAGTTGTAGTAATAACTGGAGCGTCCAAAGGACTGGGCAAGGCGCTTGCGGGCATTTTGCATAATGAAAAAGCCAAGGTCATTATTAATGCGCGCTCCAGAGAGGAATTAGCTGCCGCCCGTCGAGAAACTGGCGCAGTAACTTTCCTCGGAGATGTAACTAAAGAAAATGACATAAAAAAACTTGCAAAATTTGCTGTGAAAAAATACGGGAAAATAGACATTTGGATAAATAATGCTGGAATTGTTCTGCCGCATAAAGAAATAGAAGAAATTGATCCGAAACTTGCTCATCGGGTTTTTGAAGTAAATTTCTTCGGAACTTTTTATGGTTCCCGAGAAGCCATGAAAGTAATGAAAACACAAAAACACGGAATTATTGTAAATATCATTTCGGTGAGTTCGCTTACTGGCAGAGCTCTTTCATCTATTTATGCTTCCAGCAAGTGGGCTGTGAGAGGTTTTACCGAGTCACTTCGTTTGGCGCTTGAACCAAAAAATATTTCGGTATTAGCAGTACACCCAGCCGGATTCAAAACTACTATTTTCGGAAAGTTCAAACCCAAAGGTTATGATCAATGGATGGAAGTCTCCTATGTAGCCAAGAAAATAGTTCAAAATTTAAAAAGAGAGAAACCAAAAGTAGAACTTATTGTGGAGAAATAATAATAAATTTATGAAAATAATCGTCACCCATTCCAGCGGATATAATTTTAAAGAGAAATGATATAAAGTGATTTTTAAACAAATTTAAAAAATAAGTGGTACAATGAGGAAATGAATCCCGTACGAAATCAGAAAGTTAAAAATAAATTACTGTAAGAAAATAAATATTAAAAATATGTCGAAATTATTAATGAGTAAAATAAGTACGGAAATCTAAAGATTTCCTATTTCGTACGGGATGAATAAAGAAAAAATTGTTTTGGCGGTGCTGCGTTATGTTATGGGTTTTATTTTTCTCTGGGCATTTTTGGATAAAACTTTCGGGTTGGGTTTTGCCACCGTCGCCGAAAAAGCTTGGATCAACGGGGGTTCACCCACCACCGGCTTCCTCGCGAATGCAGTTAGGGGTCCACTGGCTGATGTCTTCCACAGTTTGGCCGGCGTCGCTATCATCGACTGGATGTTTATGTTGATGCTTTTGTTTGTGGGTTTAACTCTAATATCTAATAAATTTGTAAAATGGGGATGTATCATTGGGTCTCTTCTCTTATTCTTAATGTATTTATCCTTGCTGCTACCGGAAAACAATCCAATAATTGATGAGCACCTAGTCTATATTTTAGTACTCGCACTGATCGCTTTGAGGGATAAGAAATAAGTTTTAATACAAACATTTTTGGTGTGCAATTAACTTATTAAAATTAATCGTTTTATACTTTTATGACAAATGAAAAAAAGTTTGAGTGGTTGCTTCGAATAGGGGTAGCGGGAGAGTTTGCTGGGCATGGATTGCTAGCTATAGGCCACAAGGCGGATTGGATAAAATGGATCAGCCAAATGGCCAATGTGGATACAGGGGTAGCTACGACAATGCTCACCGTGATAGGTATTTTAGATGTTATCGTCGCGATTATAGTTTTGATAAAACCGGTAAAACCAGTATTGCTTTGGGCGGCGCTATGGGGATTTTGGACAGCCCTAGTTCGACCATTGGTGGGAAATACGGCTGACATATTTAGCTTATCTTCTCCTTGGCTTGATTTTATTGAAAGATTTGCCAATTGGGCTGCACCGCTTGCTCTCTATTTCTTTTACAAAAACAAAAAGTAGAAAAAACTCCTCTCGTAAATTTGCACAGCACTGTCGAGTTTGCTAGTATAACCCCATGTCTAAACTAGAATACAACGAAATCCGAGAGAAGAAGATAATCATCTACGACGGCGAGCCGTGCGAAGTGATCGAGTCCCACGTGGCCCGCACCCAGCAGCGCAAACCGCAAAATCAGGTCAAGCTCAAAACTCTAATTTCTGGCAAGACAATCAATGCCACTTTCCATGTGTCCGAGTCGGCCGACGAAGCGGATATAAATAAAAAGGAGATAACTTTCCTTTACACCAACAAAGGTGAATACTGGTTTTGCGATCCGGAAGATAAAAGTAAGAGATTCAAGTTGGACGAGGCACTCATTGGTGTTGCCGCAAAATTCTTAAAACAAAATAGCACTGTCATCGCCCTGGTCTGGACCGATGAAGACGACGAGGAAAAAATAATTAAAGTTACCCTGCCGATTAAAATGAATTTTATTGTAAAAGAAGCTCCGCCAGCGGTGCGCGGCGACACTTCCAAGGGCGGCATAAAAGTCATCACTCTGGAAAATGGCGCCACCCTAAACGCTCCGATGTTTATCGCCGAAGGAGATGTGATTAGTGTAAATACAGAGACGGGAGAATACGTGGAGAGGATCTAGCACCCCCTCCTTACTCCTCCCCCTTAGCTAAGGGGGAGGTTGGGTAGGGGTGCCTATTTAACCACAAAAGGCAGCAAGCCCAAGAATCTCGCATGCTTGATAGCCGAGGTCAGCCCCCGCTGGTTTTTGGCAGTCACGCCTGTCCTCTTATGGCTCATGATTTTACCATTTGGGTTCAAAAACTTCTTTAGAATTTCAATGTCCTTGTAATCTATAAACTTTATATTGTTGGCTGAGAAATAATCTTGTCGCATTTTTTATACTTTATAACTTTCTACTTTATAAACTTTATAACTAAAAGGGTATATCTTCCGGGTTAATATCTTCCTCGGGATATTCTATGGTGTCGACTTCTTCACTTTTACCGCTTGCGCCTTGATTTTTAGGCATACTTGAAGCACCAATCGATCCCGCGCCTCCCCCTTTCGGACCAAATTGGGTGCGATCGGCGATGACTTCAGTGCGATATTTTTTCTCTCCCGAGGTCTTGTCCTCCCAGCTTCTGGTCTGCATCCTGCCTTCCACCAAGATCGAACTGCCTTTCTTCATATACTGGGCAACTGTCTCCGCTTGGCGTCCGAAAACTACGACATTGTGGTAATCAACAGACTCCTGTCGAGCGCCGTTCTTATCTTTCCAGACGCGATTGGTCGCCATTCCAAATTTACAAACTTTATAACCAGAGGTCGTTGTGGTAAGTTCTGGATCGCGAGTCAGATTGCCTATTAAAATTGCTTTGTTTAAATACATTCCGTACAAAATTTTATTAAATTTATTAATTGACCTATACCCCTATATGAAACTATATTAGCATGATTTCGTACGGGATACATATTATTATACCGCGATTAGTGCGTCTATTTCTTTATCAATCGCTTCTTTATTGATTGGAACGGCGGCCTCCGTTTTGACACCTCTAGTTTTCGGCCGCTTATACATTTCGCTTCGAGGAAATCTCTTAGCAGCAATAGTATTTTCCCTAACTGTTTTCAATATCAAAAATCGAATAAAATTAGGGTCGAGGTCTAGACGTTTTTTCAATTCCAAAACATTTTCCGGTTCCATCACAAACTTGGTCCAGCCGAAATACGCTGTGCTGAAACGACTCCGGATATTAGAAGTAACTCTTTGCATGGAATAAGCGAGGGTTATCATTTTCGGCATTTCATCCGAAACGAGCTCGCCACCTAATGACAAGATCAGTTCTTTGAGATTGCCATAACTAACCGGCACATCTTCTTCTTTGATGCTAGGCACCAAAAGATAGCCGAGTTCATAGACCTTGGAATTTGAATCTTTTTCTATAGAATTTTCACTTTCTGACATTTTTTCATAGTATCAAAAACTATCTAAAAAGTAAAGACTCCCTAATAGCTCACAAATAAAGTCAGTGAAAACCTCTGTATAGCTCATAATTCCTGTTAGTGTAGTCGGTATTATGACTATGAATACAAAGAAGGAATTGTTCGGTATTGAGCTTAATACATATTTGA
>Ga0209542_10002637_pt1 | contig 39725 bp, 43 predicted proteins | sample RifCSPhighO2_01_FD_184028 | JGI IMG/M metagenome (GOLD analysis project Ga0209542, IMG submission 184028) | Soil microbial communities from Rifle, Colorado - Rifle CSP2_plank highO2_0.1 (SPAdes) (version 2) | ecosystem: Environmental > Terrestrial > Deep subsurface > Rock core/Sediment ... | reverse complement strand
CAAGCGGACTTCGAGAATTATAAGAAGCGCCAGGCGGAAACGCAGAAAATGCTCGGGGGATATCTCATAGAAAAACTGGTGCTGGATATCGTCCCGGTGTTGGATAATTTCCGCTCCGCGACGCTCCACGTCCCGCCCGAAGAGAAAGACAGTCCGTGGGTCATTGGCATCCAGTATATCGAGAAACAACTAGAGACGGTATTGACTGACAATGGCATTCAGACGATAGAAGTAAAAGAGGGCGAAGAGTTTGATCCGAAGATACATGAGGCCGTGAGCAATGCAGAACCAACAACCAACAACCTACAACCTACAACAGAAGAAGATGCTTCGGAGGCGGGCAGTCAGTCGTCAGTCGTCAGTCGTCAGTCGATAGTCAAGGTGATCCAGAAAGGCTATAAGTTCGGTAATCGAGTGATACGACCGGCGAAAGTGACAGTAAAGTAACCTTTACTGTCATCCCGGGCTTGACCCGGGATTCAGGTTGTCACCCTGAGCGAAGTCGAAGGGTCTCAGAACAATAAGACAAGATTCCTGCGCCACCGCTAAAGCTTTAGCGACACGCGGTCGACAGGCTCGGAATGACAAGAGAAAAATAATTTCATTTAATAAGTTAATAAATAATATGTCGACCCCGCATAGACTTTCGAAGAACGCATCAGTAAGTGGACGTTGTGTTCACGGATACGCCTTCGGCTGTATTGTTGTGAATGTCGATTAAATAATTAATAAAGTTTTGCGGGGTGCTCATAGTTGTAGCTCCTCGCAGACTCAGAGACAACTATGGCAAAGATACTCGGCATAGACTTGGGGACAACCAACTCCGCGATGGCGTTCGTGGAAGGCGGGACTCCCAACATCATCGAGAACAAGGAAGGCAATCGTACCACACCGTCGATGGTGGCGATATCGAAAACCGGCGAGCGTCTGGTGGGCTTACTCGCCAAGCGCCAGGGTGTTACCAATCCAGAGAATACACTGTTTTCCGTGAAGCGCCTCATCGGGCGGCATTTCAACGACGAGGAAGTCCAGCGCGACAAGAAAACGCTTCCCTACAAGATTCTTCAGGCCGGCGAAGGCGTGAAGATCGTGATGGGTGGCAAGGAATACACGCCGCAGGAAGCTTCTGCGATGATTCTCGGCAAACTGAAGGCCGACGCAGAAGAGAAGCTGGGTGAGAAGATCACCGACGCGGTCATTACCGTACCGGCCTATTTCGACGACTCCCAGCGCAAGGCCACCAAAGAAGCGGGTGAAATCGCCGGATTCAACGTGCGTCGCATCATCAACGAACCGACGGCCGCCGCTCTGGCCTACGGTTTCAACAAGAAGAAAGATGAGAAAATTGCAGTTTATGATCTGGGTGGCGGAACGTTCGATATTTCCATCTTGGAAGTAGCCGAAGACACGGTCGAAGTGAAGTCGACCAACGGGGATACGCACTTGGGCGGTGATGACTTCGACCAGCGGATCATCCACTGGATACTCGATGAATTCAAGAAACAGGAAGGGATCGATTTGAGCAAAGATCCACTGGCGCTCCAACGCATCAAGGAATCTGCCGAGAAAGCCAAGATCGAACTCTCGACTGCCAACGAAACGGAAATCAATCAGCCATTCATCACCGCGGATGCCAACGGGCCGAAGCACTTGCTTATCAAGATGTCGCGGGCCAAGTTGGAAGAGCTGGTAGGCGATCTGGTCGAGGCGACATTTGGCCCAGTGAAAAAAGCCCTGGCCGATGCGAAACTGGATGTGAAAGATATCCATGAGATCGTCTTGGTCGGCGGGATGACTCGTATGCCGCTGGTTCTTTCCAGCGTAGAAAAATTCTTCGGCAAGAAAGCCAATATTACCGTCAATCCGGATGAGGTGGTGGCGCTCGGTGCCGCTATCCAGGGCGGGGTACTGGAAGGTTCTGTGAAAGATGTGCTTCTCTTGGACGTGACGCCGCTCACATTCGGTATCGAGACTTTGGGAGGCGTGCGGACGCCGCTTATCGATCGCAATACGACGGTACCTGTATCTCGCTCTCAGGTATTTTCCACTGCCGCTGATAATCAACCATCGGTGCAGATCCACGTACTCCAGGGTGAGCGTGAGATGGCCTCTGACAATAAATCTCTTGGTCAATTCATCTTAGACGGCATTCCACCATCGCCGCGCGGTATCCCGCAGGTGGAGGTGACGTTTGACATCGATGCTTCGGGAATTCTTTCTGTGACGGCCAAAGATAAGGCGACGAATAAATCCCAATCTATCCGTATCGAATCATCCACCGGACTTTCCAAAGATGAGATCGAGCGGATGAAGAAGGATGCCGAGATGCACGCCGATGAGGACAAGCGCAAGAAAGAACTCATCGAAGCGCGCAATATGGCCGACAGCCTTTCCTACACGACCGAGAAGTCGATGAAAGATGCCGGTGACAAGTTGACCGCTGATGAGAAGAAGCCGGTGGAGGAAGCCATCACTGAGCTCAACAAAGTGAAGAACGGCGATGACTTGGAAGCTATCAAGAAGGCCACCGAGAATCTCTCCACCGCCGCACAAAAGATTGGTGAGAAACTCTATAAAGCGGCTCAAGAAGCCGAGAAGACCAAAGCCAGGCGAAGCCAAGCCAGCCATGGCAATACTGGTACTGCCGAAGCCCCGAAAGAGGCCGAAACAGAGCCTGCTTCGGCTTCAGACGAGCCGGCTAAACCTGAAGGTGATAAACCAGCAGACGAGCCGAAAAAGTAAGGAGTATATTAAGAGCGGAGGTTTTCCTCCGCTCTTATTTGAAAATAATTATATGAAAATGATTCCTTCCGTCACAAATCGTGAACTTGATGAAACTTTTATTTATCAGGGACTATCATGGCAACCAAGAATTACATCAAGGGGAGATCTGGGTATCACTGGACCATTTTGCAAGAGATGTAACGTAAGTTTAGCAGGTGGTGTGGTTAAATGTTGGAACTGTAATGCCGATTACTCAAAAATTTTAGATAGCGACTTAGTGGAACTTCGAAGTAAAGCTCATAAGATATATGAAGCGAATGCTCGTTCAAAATACCCAGTTATAAACTTTGACATCCCACCAACATCACTTAGTCATAGTACAACTGAGGACGAGAATTTTTTTGTGGGATATAAATTTGGGCAAGAAAAGGGTAGAAAACAATTACACATTTGGGTTGGTGAGAGGAAAAAAGATCAAAGTAATAAGGATAAAGTTCAATTAGTTATTGATGTTGATAAAGAAGAGTTCAGACATGACCAAACTAATAAATTTCCTGGTGAAATAATTGCTAACGCCAAGATTGTTTTCAAAAAATCCAGTACAGATATAAACTATGAAAAAATAGTTGAAGGATGAAATATTTTATCTAAAAATGAAGCGGCCCTGGCAGAATGTTTCCCGCCAGGGCTTTGTTCATTTGTAGACCTCCTATAGAAAAAACGCGGTTAAATTTGCTTGTGGTCGGCGCTACGGTTTTTCTTGCACCTCGAATACTTCGAGGTTGAAGTGGACCGGGCCGATCCAGAGGTCGTGTTCTTCTGACCCTTGCGAAGCCGTAGCCTGAATGATGGCCGTTTGTTCCTTGCCGACGAACTCATCGTCGACTTTGACACCAGCGATGTGCGGTTTGATCACTACCGCTTTTCCGACGATCGTGAACTCCACGCCGCTGCCTTGGCACAGATCTCGGATGTAGTTGACCGGGATACCGGTGCCGCGCATGTTGTTTGATCCGAAACTCATACTCTCGTAATAGTAGGTGCGCTGGTATAGATGCCGCGTGCCTACTACACGAGCTGAAAGTATCATGCAGATATTGCTGTTTACAACCTGCCGCGCTATTTTTGCTGCATCTTCTGCCGTTTTAATAGCCATTTTTCCCTCTATTGTTAAGGTGGTTGTTGCGTATCGGAATAAAATGTAACACTTCATTGCAACAAACCATTATACTCTTATTCATCGGTTTTGTCAATGTGAATGATGTAATAATGCTTTGAATAAAGCATTATTGATGATATGTTAAAATACTTAAGTATTCGCATGAAAGCGGTGATTGTTTTTAGTATCTAAATCTATGAAAGTCGTGTTGATGCATGGGAAGGATACGGATTCGAGCCGGAAAAGAAAATGGGTCAGGTACATTTTTTATAAAAAAATGATTAGAAAGCCAGAAAAGGGGGCAGGTACAATTACTTAAATACTATGGTTTGGACGGACGAGCAGATAGCAAATCATAGGGAAGTGGTGGATGTTCTGGAGGGGATAGAGTGATCAGTATTTTTATACAATAAAAGTTATGTTGACACCAGAACAAGAAGAGTGGCTGGCGCATCTTTCGGACACCGGAACAGTCAAGATCGTACCATTTGACCCGACCACGGAGGAGAAATTTGAAAGAGTGAAAAAGAAAATCCAGGGTCATTTTGGAGCGGATGTTGCTGTCGAGCATTATGGCGCCTCGAGTCTCGGCATATCAGGTCAAGACGAAATTGATGTGTACGTGCCAGTTCCAGAGGCGAAATTCAATGAAACTGTCGAAGCGCTTCGGAAACTTTTTGGTGAGCCCAGAAGCACTTATCCTCTGAAAAGAGTCAGGTTCGTGGCGGAAGAACAAGGCAAGCATGTCGATATTTTTGTCATCAACAAAGAACATGAGAGCTGGAGTAAGCTTGTCCAATTCCAGCATATTCTAAAAACAAATCCTGAAGTATTGGAATCCTACCGAAAATTGAAGGAAGAAGGGGATGGATTGAATATTCGAGAATACTATAGACGAAAACTAATTTTCATCAACCGAGCAATACATAAAAAGAGTCGTTAAAAATTTTACGATTGCAAAATATGCTTTGGACGGATGAACAGATAAAGAATCATAAGGAGATGGCGGATGTTTTGGAGGGGATTGTCCGAGAATTTTTTTGTTAATTTGGAAGCCTTGCTTCCAAAATCTTCTAAATGGTTAAAAAAATGCAGCGGTCCTGGCAGAATGTTTCCCGCCAGGGCCTGTTTCTCCTCCTTTTGTCGTTGATTGATACTATCCGAGAAAATCGTATTTCTTATAGGAAGGTCAAGTCCTCAGACACCCGATCAGAGCAGCGCTGTGATGGTAGCGTCTGAAATGCACTTTTCCCATGCTTTCCGGCATGAGGGAAGCACAGTTTTCGGGATAATGAAACGCCTGAGTCTTTTTTGCACTTCATCGGATGGCACGGAACGATTCCTGGCCAGCCACTTCGCTACCCGTTTGGGGATGGTGATCCGGGTAGTTTCGAAGTCTGGCCAGCATGGGATGCTGGTCGTCTCCTTCACGGTAACCAGAATAACGGACCACCGAGAATGCCAGATTTTTGGCGTGCCTTCCAAGTTGTAGAGAAAGCTATCCCGCTCCAAGAAAAGCTCGATTTGCCTATCGCTATCCACAAGGACTGTCCGGCTCTCCACCGTGTGTGGCGGCGTAATGCTGTCGACTTCCCGTACCATGTCACGGTAGCGCAAAGGCATCACTTTTTTGGTATATGTGAGAGAGGGCACGACGGTAAGCAAGTGCCTGAAAACATCCAGGTAGTAGAATGCTACGGCCTTTGCGGTCGCCTCCCCGAAGTCATACTGGTTAGTTCTGGCTTCACTTCTGCGGCTATTTTTCACGGTTCGATCTCCTGTAAAAGGACGAAGCAGATCCGGGTGAACCGGCATCTGGTTACTTCGATGAAGTAACGGCTCATTATAGGTCGAGAGAGTAATAAATGTCAACCATGAATCTGGTGATGTAATTTGGAAGCCTTGCTTCTAAATTTACTTCAAGCAGGGAATTAGCCGCTCTTTGCATATCCTCTGGCATATTCTATACTTGGGGCAGGAGCTTTAAGCATTAATTTATAAAAGTCTATGGGATTTTTTCAAACCGTAAAAAAGAGCGTCTATGATGTCGCTTTCTACGCCACCGCCAAGACGGAGAGTTTCTCGGTAGCGCTCAAGCAGTACACTTTGTTTATCTTGTGCGTGGCGGTCGTCATCTCGATTCCTCTGTATATAGCTTTCGGAGTGTGGCATTCTCAGGTCAAAGAAATGGGCGATATCCGCGCCAAGGTGTTGGCCGTGTATCCGGATGAGCTTGTGCTTACTTTCCAAAATGGTCAGATGGCTTCCAATGTCGAGGAGCCATACAGCATCCCGATGCCAGCGGAATTTGATGTGAAAACTCCGAAGAATCTCGTCGTTATCAATACCCGCGGATCCATCACGCTCAATGATTTCGAGCGTTACGATACCCTCGCCATCCTCGGAGGCGATGCTGTCTGGACGCACGACCCGCAAAAAGACAAAATCGAAATTCAGAAATTCGATCAATTTAGCAAAGCCTCTTTTGTCTTGAATGAGCAGAAACTCACGGAATGGGTAGATCTCGCCTTCAAAGTCGGAAGAATTGTTGTCATTATCCTGCTTATTTTCATGCCGGCGTTTATCTTCGTCTTTCTCTGGGTCGGGTATCTTGTCTATCTCCTCTTCGGAGCGTTTGTCATCTGGCTTATGGCGAAACTGCGCAAAGTTGACTGTACTTACGGCCAGTCTTACAAGCTCGGTCTCTATCTCCTCACCCTCCCGATTCTCTATAGCGTTCTGACCACCGGTCCGCTTTCGATGTTCCATATCCCCTTCGGCTTCACCCTCATACTTGCCGTCCTCGCCTACGCCAATCTCGGCCCAATAAAAACAGTCAAAACAACTTCTGTTTCTCCTGCACCAAACAATATGCCCGTTTCAGCCAAAGGCTCTGAGTCAGTCGAAGGGATAAAAGTTGGAGATAGTGAATCCAATAAAGATGGGAAGTTGTAAAAAATCATACTGACTGGGGTAAATAAGAGAATTTGGAAGCAAGGCTTCCAAACTTTTAGATAGCAGAATGGCGTAAAGAAAGAAATATATGCCTATAAATCCAAATTATAATCTTGATAAAATAAAGTTTTCACTCGATGAGGGAACATGGCAACGCGCCACTATACTTTATTACCAAACGAAGTGAGCGAAACGAAAGTTTACTTTCGTTTCCGAGCGCAGTGCCGGTAAAATCGGGTTGAATACCCCGCGGCTTGCCGCGGATATGAAACGAGCTTAAGCTCGTTTCAGGGTCCAGGGCTTGCCCTGGGGTAAATACCTGTTATGAGAAACACAAGGTAACAAAGTTTGAATCAGATTCGTATGGATTTTCAGCGGTTGTGTTTGGCAGCCGTGTGTATAAAGTACGTGTGTCGACGCGTCGTTTTGACGAAGGAGATTGTGAATGTTATCTCGGACAAAATGATGAATTATGCAAGCATATGGTAGCAGTCGCTATTTATGCTATACTTGGCGGAAGACCGCTATTGGAGGAAGAAAAGCAACAAAAAAATGATATATCTTTAACATGGTTCATTTATCAGAATTCACTAAGTGAGGACTGTAGTCGTCTTGCCGCTACTGTTTCCGAGCTTCCGGTAAGTTTGCAAACAGCCGAGCTTTTGGTTGATCTTCTCTTAAGGATGGATAAAAAACTTTGTACAGGCGGCGTTGATGATTCAGATGGAGTTGTTGGCGGTTGTATGGAGGAAATCGTGGGGGTTACTTGAAGAGTTTTCCAAAGCTGATTCGAGGTGTATTGTTGTATTTTGTAAGCTTTTTGAAATAGAAACCTGTTTTGGATGGGAAAAACCGCTTGTTGCAATTGCCAAGCGTGCAAGAACATGATTTGGAAGCCTTGCTTCCAAATGGTAGAATAGTAGAGAAGTATTAAGTATAAAAATCGTGTCAATAAGAAAAATTAATTTCGCAAGTGGCGAATTTTATCATATTTACAATAGGGGAACCGACAAGCGGAACATCTTTTCCGATTTGGCAGATCAAGAGCGCTTTATTCAGAGTATGAAAGAATTCAATGCGCTCAATCCGATTGGCAGTATTTATGAACATTGCCGTTCTCAATTTGGAAGCAAGGCTTCCAAAAATGGTAAAAAGGACAAAAGGCTTGTAAATATAGTGGCTTATTGCCTGAATCCAAATCACTACCATTTTATATTGGAACAGGTTTCAGAAAAAGGCATAGAGAAATTTATGCAAAGGCTTGGTACGGGATATAGCAAATACTTCAATAACAAACACGAGAGATCTGGTGGACTATTTGAGGGAAAATTTCAAGCAGTACATATCGACTCAAACGAATATCTTCTGCATGCGAGTGTTTATGTCAATCTCAACGACCGTGTTCATGGATTTGGAAGCAAGGCTTCCAAATCTTTAGGGAAGATGTTGATTAAGAGCAGATCCAGTTGGGATGAGTATATGGGAAATGCTAAAGAAGGGTTTTGTACAAAAGACAATATTCTTGGTCAATTTAAAAATGTTAAAGAATACAAAACTTACGCGGGAAATGTGCTGGTAGGTATACATGAAAGAAAATTTTTAGCACAAGAGAAATTTTAAAGTTATTTGGAAGCAAGGCTTCCAAAATCTATTTCAATTGAAATATATGGTGTGGACGGATGAGCAGATAAAGAATCACAAGGAGGTGGTGGATGTTTTGGAGGGGATTGTCCAGGAGGTCTTTTTGTTTATATCAAAAGAGAAAATTGTCACGGAAAGAAGTATCCAGAAGTTTATTCTGAGGAAGTATTCAGAGTATGACCTCAAATCTTGTATGGGTTTGCCGATAGTGGCGTTTAATGAACACTCGGCACAGCCGCACTATGCCATTGGCAAGAAATCAAAAGTTTTGAAGCCAAATACTTTGATTCTCATCGATATTTGGGCGCGGTTTAAGAAAAGGAACTACCCGTACGCGGATATTACCTGGATGGCCTATTATGGAAAATCATTGCCTATCAAAATACAGCGGGCATTCGATACGGTATTGAAGTCGAGGGATGCCGCCCTCAGATTTATTAAAAGTCATGCGAAGAAGGGAAAGTTACCGAAAGGACAGGCAGTCAATGAAAAAGCCAATGCTATAATATATAAAGCGGGATATGGGAAGCATATTCTCCATTCGATTGGCCATTCTATCGGATTTCGCTCGCCCCATGGTGCCGACAAGAATCTTAATAAGAAAGGCGACGAGCCTTTGAAACTCAGTCTCGGTTACACAATCGAACCCGGCATTTACATTGCCAATGAATTCGGCATCCGCAGCGAGATCGACTTTTATGTCGATGAAACAATGAAACTGCACATCACCACCGGCCTCCAAAAGAAAATGGTTTTTATAAGGTAATTAAGAATTTTATCTATGCCAAAAAGAATCATTGAAGATTTTACGGGGGCGAAGAAAGAAATGGATTGCATCGGATGCGCCATTACAGAAGCTGGGAAGGATCAGCCCGGATATATCATCGAGACCAGGCTGTTTCATGCGCATCAGGATTATGAAATTCCGATTATTGGATTTGTTGTGCTTTCTACGAAGAGACATATCATAAGTTTTGATGAATTTACGGATGAAGAGGCGGCGGAATTTATTGGATTGGTACGGGAGATTCGCAGGGCGCAACGCCAAGTGCTTGGCATTGAGACGGTATATTTTATTCAGGAGGAAAATAATATCGGCAGTCACTTTCATCTGTGGTTTCTCCCGCGCTATGAATGGATGAATGACGAGGCCAAGTTTGGAAAGAAACTAAACTCCGCTCGGCCGGTGCTTCAATTTTCCAAGACGCATATGAAAACTCCGAAGAATATCGCCGCAGTAAAAGAGGCCGCCGAAAAATTGAGAGTATACTTGAATAAATAGGTATGTAATCAGTTATGTAATTAAATATATGGTTCAGAAGTTCATCATTATCTATATTGCCTATCCGAACCTGAAAGAAGCCAAGAGGGTGACGGGGATGTTGCTCAAGCGAAGGCTTATCGCTTGCGCGAACTATTTTCCTGTGGCGAGTGTCTATCGCTGGAAAGGAAAAGTTGAGAATGCCAAGGAAGTCGTCTCCATCCTGAAAACCAAGAGAACCAATTGGGGTAAGGTGAAAAAGGCGGTCGAAGCCATCCATCCCTACGAAACCCCGTGTATTATGAAATTGGAAGTGGAAGCGAACAAATCTTTCGCCGATTGGATCGAGAAAGAGACGAAATAATCTGCTATAATGCAATTATGAACATCAAAGAGCTTTTGAAAATAAGCGGTGTGCCGGTAGTAATTGCATCACTTTGCTGTCTGTCGCCAATTGTCCTGGTAGTATTCGGAATTGGAACGGTTGGCTTCGCCTCATCACTTGCGGACACGCTGTATGGCGATTATAAATGGTATTTTCGTATCGCTGGATTGGTGGCGATGGCGATCGCGCTCGTATTTTATTTCTGGCGGAACAAAAATATCTGCACGTTGGATGAGGTGAAGCGGAGGCGAAACGAAATCATCAATACCATCACACTCACGCTCATTGCCGGTATTTTGGGATACGTTTTCTTCTTGTATGTCGTTGTGCACTACGCGGGCGTGTGGCTTGATTTATGGACATGAATATGAATATACAAGGGCGGTTCTTCCCATTATTTATCGGTATGTTGATCATCCTCGCAATAATTGTATTGGTGGGGATGTTTTTATTGCGTAATCCATCTAATAGCACACCTATGCCGCAGAGAGATACTTTGCCTGAAGAAACAAGAACGGCGCTGTTTGCAGGGGGATGCTTCTGGTGCGTGGAGGCGGATTTTGAGAAACTGAGAGGCATTGTCAATGTTGTCTCAGGCTATGCCGGCGGGAATACGGATAATCCGAACTATGAGAACTATGCCCAGGGAGGGCATCGGGAAGTGGTCGAAGTAACCTACGACATTTCAAAAACAACCTACAAAAGCCTCGTAGAGCATAGCATACGCTACAGCGATCCGACTGATGCCACAGGATCATTTTATGATCGCGGCGTGCAGTATGCCCCAGCGATTTACTATGCAACCGATGAAGAGAAAAAAGTCGCGGAGGCAGTTATCGCGGAGATAAACGCCGAAGGGATTTATGAAAAGCCGATCACTATAGCAGTGCTCTTACGCACGAAATTTTGGCCAGCGGAAGAATACCACCAGGATTACTCCAAGAAGAATCCAGTGCGGTATAATTTTTATCGGAGCGGATCCGGGCGGGACGCCTTTATCGAGAAGCATTTCAAGAAAGGCGTGAGCGAGAAATTACCTGAAGCGACCCAGACGCCGATGGATAGTTCAGGAAATGTCAGTTTCGAAAATTACCAAAAGCCATCTGACGAGACGTTGAAGGAGACGCTTTCGCCGCTCCAGTATGCCGTGACGCAGAAAGAGGGAACAGAGCCGCCGTTCGCAAACGAGTACGATGCCAATAAAGCGGACGGCATCTATGTCGATCGGATTTCCGGCGAGCCGCTTTTCTCCTCACGGGATAAGTATGATTCGGGAACCGGTTGGCCGTCCTTTGTCAAGCCGCTCGTGAGCGATGCTGTCATATTGCGTGAAGACAATGGATTTTTTTCCGTTCGGATGGAAGTCCGGTCGCGTTATGCCGACTCGCATTTGGGGCATGTCTTTGATGACGGTCCGGCAGAGCGCGGCGGGAAGCGTTATTGCATGAATTCTGCCGCGTTGCTCTTCATTCCGAAAGTTGAGATGGAGGCCAAAGGCTATGGCAAGTATCTCCCTTTGTTTAAGTAGGGGAAATAAATATATGCATCAGGAAATTCCAAATGAAAAAATTGAGGCGGAAGAAATAGGCAATGAAACCGCGGAGGGGTTGATTGCCCGAGTGGAAGCGTCGCTTGAAAATGGTCTTTTTGATAGACATGAGCGCGAGGAAGTGAAAAGGATGCTTCGGACGGCACAGCTTCTGACACAGAATACCAAAACAAAAAAAGAAATAAACCGCCTTCTTGCCACTATTGAAAACATGTACGGTGGCCCGGAGTAAAAATTAATACATGCTTGCTTTCTTTAAACAATTTCCGGAAATAAGCGCTGTCCTTTCGGAAAAGAAGGACGAATCGATGAAAGTTTTCTTAGAGCGGCCGGAAGAGAACAGGGAAAATCGAGAAAAGTTTTTTCTCAGGCAGGGAATAGATGCCGGCAGAGTAGTCAGCGCCGAGATTGTCCATGGTACAAAAGTAGAAATTATTACTTTTCAAAAATATACCGATAAACGACGGCCGTCGCTAATCGGTATAAGTAGTTTTGGTGTGGTGAGGCAAGTGATTCCGGGTACGGATGCATTGGTGACTAAGGAAAAGAATGTATTTTTATCTATTACGGTAGCGGACTGTCTGCCGATATTTTTCTATGATCCGGTCGCCCGAGTGATAGGTATCGCGCATGCGGGGTGGCGGGGGCTTGTGGATGGGGTGATGGGGAAGACGTTTGAGGCATTTGTTGCTTGTGGCGTGGATAAAAAAAACTTATTTGTCTCCCTTGGTCCGAGTATTCAAAAATGTCACTTTGAAATCGGGATGGATATTTTACCAAGGTTTGAGGACTTTGAAAAATATATTAATCGCAGGGACGGAAGAATATTTGTGGATTTGCCAGGGATTGCCAAAGAGCAATTACAAGGCTTGGGAGTATCCGAAGACCATATTGAAATAAGTACCGCTTGTACTTTTTGTGAATCGGATATTTTCTTTTCTTACCGCCGCGATAAACCACAGAAAATCGAAGCGATGGTCGCTGTAATTGGACTAGCCTCTTGAAGTTTTATTTACTATCGTGTATGTTGCATTGACACTTATGCCGGAAGAAAATCCACAATCCAAAGACACCCGGGCTCTCCCGCAGGAGCAGCGTGGCGGGCAGGCTACCATCAAGGTGTGTTTGCACGAGAAATGCTGCCGGAAAGGCGCGCGAGCAGTTTATGAGAATCTCAAAGAGGGACTGGCAAAAGAAGAAGCCTTGGTCTTGCCGGTGTATGAATGTTTCAATTTTTGCAAAGAGGGACCCAATATCGCTATCAATGACAATATTGTCAAGGGGGTGAAGCCGTTTCTGGAGGTGGAGAGGGTGCGCCAGGAACTGCGCGATCCATCCTGCCGGGCCGATGGTCTTGGCTCCAAAAGCCTCGATGCTCTCGACGAGGTTTTGGAAGATATTGATAGGTTGTAGAATGTCAATCCGCCAGCCGGCGGATCAAATGTCAAACCGACTATAAAACCTTAATGTCAAAACAGTCATTTTGGTTTTGGATTTCATTTGATATTTAGCATTTGAGCTTTGACATTATTTGTGGCTTTGTGGTAGCTTACCCTATCGCCTTTTAGGGCTTTCACAGCAGGAGAAAGAGAAGTTTATGAAGCTGAACAAATACTTTTTTAAGAGGCATTGGCATACGCTGTGGAAAAGGTTTTTTAACGCTCTGCAGAGGCTCAAAAGAGCCACTTTTGAGTTTTTAGGGCGTTTGCCACGTACCGAAGATATGCGGGTGCGGTTTCGTATGAATACTTTTCTGAAAGATGGGAGATATTTTTTACAAGCTCAGTATGCTCGCTTGGTCATACGCAGCGAATATACCAAACGTGATTTAGCAGTGCTTTTTGTCGTAGCCTTCTTTGTTGGTTACGGTCTTAAAACAGCGGCAGCGCAAGTTATCACCATCGGATTTGATGACTATACGCTCCCTCCCAAAGAAATGCTCTTCGATTTGAATGCTGTTCAGAAAAAAATGATTGAGAACGGGAGTGTATTAAGAGAAAGCGATGCTATGCTAGGCGGCGCGTGTAGTGAATAATTGTATAATATCGTATGGATATGGAAACGCTTTTTTCCGAAAAAACCGAGGAGGTGGAAACTGATAAGCAGAAAGTGAAGAATCTGACTGCATTGGTTATTTTACTCGCGGGATTATTTCTTGGCAGTCTCTTCGTGGATTTAGTCCAACTGATGACTGGCAAGGGGTTTTCTCGCAATGCTGTGAAGAATTATGATCTCTTGGAAACAGGCGGCAAGACTTGGGTGGCTTACAGCAATCCGAAAGTGGCGGTCCAGGTTATCACGGACAAGAATTGTATCGAGTGCGATCCGAGCGAGGCGCTCCTCTGGCTCAGGCGGGTGGTGCCGACGCTGGAAGTTTCGTCGATTGAAAGCGATTCCTATCAGGGTAATCTCCTGATCGAGCGGTTCAACATCATTTCCCTGCCAGCCTTCATTTTTTCGGACAGCGTGGCGGAGACTGATTTTTATGCGCAAGCCTCGAGCTTGTTTGCGTTTGAGGGCGGGAGATATTTTTTCGATATGGGGAAAATCGGCTTGCCGGTTGGGAAATACTTGAAATTGCCGGAGGTGGGTGATGATGATATCGCTTTTGGTACCAAGGATGCCAAGGTGGTAATCATTGAGTTTTCTGATTTCCAGTGTCCGTACTGCAAAGCGTTTCAAGCCGATATGAATCAGGCGCGCAAAGAGTACGGAGACAAAATATTGTTTGTCTACAAGCATCTGCCGCTCTCCATCCATCCGCAAGCGGAAAATGCAGCCCTGGCAGCCTCGTGCGCCAATGAGCAAGGGAAATTTCAAGCCTATGCTGACCATCTTTTTGTCAAGCAGGATGAGTGGGCGAAAACGACCGGAACGCAGAAATTTAAAGATTATGCCTGGCGTTTCGGGATAAACGGCCGCGAGTTTGCCAAGTGTCTCGATACAAAAAAATATCAGGACAAAGTGGATGCCGACAAGGTAGAGGCGGCGAGCTTTTTTATCAGCGGTACGCCAGGAACATTCGTGAACGGCACTTTCTTGTCCGGTGCTGTCGGAGCCGAAGCGCTGAAGGCAGCCATTGATGCCGCACTTACTAAAGAGTAAAAATGTATCATAATTCCACCTGCCTCGACGGCAAGGCGAGCGGCCGCGGAATTATGATACAAAAATAAAAGCCCTCCAGTTTTTGAAGAACGATTGATATTTTCGTTTTTTTGCTGTAGACTGAAAAACGTTTTGATATCGGCCACCTTAGCTCAGCTGGTAGAGCAGTGCTTTCGTAAAGCAAAGGTCCCCAGTTCGATTCTGGGAGGTGGCTCATGTTATGTTATGACAACACCGACGCACGTAGCAGCCAATTTGGGAATTTTTTTATTGCTCATGCAGGCAGATGGTCTGAGTCCAAACTATACTGATTTAGTGTTTCTTATTGGTTCAAATCTTATTGATCTGGATCACTTATCCTCTCGACCTATATATGATCCGATGAGGAATGGATTCAAAACACATTTCCTGCATCAAAATTGGAAAGTAATCCTGCTGGTATCAATTTTGATGCTGTTTATTCGACCGATGATGTTTCTTGGTATCGGGCTCATCCTTCATTTCTTTTTAGATTATCTCGATATAAAACGGAAGAAGATCTAACTAAAATAGTAGATGTTGTTCTTGCTTTTGGGAGAGTGAAAATTATGTTATACTGAAAGGCGTATGAATGTGATGCAAGAGAGAATCGCGGTTCTTCAACAAAAACTCCTGCAGCTGCAGGACCATCTTTGACGTTGGGCGAAAAAAGGTCCGCAGAGAGGAACTCCGTCTGCAAAGCGAGCAGCCTCATTTTTGGAATGATCCCAAGGCTGCCGGGCGCGTGATGCAGGAACTGGAAGCCCTCGAGAACGAACGGGTTTCTTATGAGCGTTTGAAAAAAACGCTTGCCGATTTGGCCAGTTTCGCTCTTCTGGAAGATTTGAAACCGGAAGATGCCGAAGAGCTGGAAAAGGAGTGCGCGCTGGTCGAAAAAGCCCTGAGCGAGTGGGAACTGAAGACGCTTCTCGGTGGCGAGTATGACGCCAAAAACGCTCTTCTCACGGTCAGAAGCGGGGCTGGAGGGGTAGATGCCCAAGATTGGGCGGAAATGCTCCTCAGGATGTATCTCCGGTATGCCGAGAATAACGGGTGGAAGACGCATCTTCTCGATGAATCGCGGGGAGGCGAGGCCGGCATCAAGAGCGCCACCGTCGAGATAACCGGGACATACGCTTATGGCTATTTGCGCGGCGAAGCGGGCGTTCACCGGTTGGTGCGGCTCTCCCCGTTCAATGCGAAAAGTTTGCGGCAAACATCGTTCGCCTCGGTGGAAGTGATGCCGGTCATCGATAACGTGGCGATGCTTCCTATCAAGCCGGATGAACTGCGGATCGATACCTATCGCTCGTCGGGCGCAGGCGGTCAGAATGTGAACAAGACCGAAAGCGCCGTGCGGGTCACCCATATTCCGACCGGTCTCGTGGCAGCTTGCCAGAGCGAACGCTCTCAACTGCAAAATAAAGAAGAGGCGATGAAGATGCTCCGCTCCAAACTGGCACAAAAGCACATCGAAGAACAAGCGGCAGAAAAAAGAAAATTGCGCGGAGAATTCAAAAGCGTCGAGTGGGGAAATCAAATCCGCTCCTATGTTCTCCATCCTTATACGCTCGTCAAAGATCACCGAACCAATACCGAATTGAGCGATGCGAGCTCAGTGCTGGACGGTCATTTACAAACTTTTATCGAAAGCGAACTCCGCTATCTGCAGTCCCATTAAATATTCACCTTGGAAAAATAAAAAATATATGCCAGCCATCCAGCCGATCATCCGTTTTGAGAATGTCGCCAAAGTTTTTTCTGGCAATGCTGTTGTACTTGAAAATGTCAACCTCAGTATCCAGCCGGGAGAGTTCATTTCTATCGTCGGAGCGAGCGGAGCCGGGAAGTCGACACTCTTGAAACTGATTTATGCGGAAGAAATACCCACAGAAGGAGAAATTTATTTTAGTGGACGCCCTTTGAGCCATATCAGCCGCAAGCATCTGCCGTTTTTTCGCCGCAATATCGGGACGGTATTTCAGGATTTCAAATTGCTGCCGGAGCGAACGGCCTTCGAAAACGTCGCGTATGCCCTGGAAGTGGATGGCCGGAGCACGGCTGATATCAATCTGGAAGTGCCGGAAATTCTCGAAATTGTCGGCCTGGGCGCTCAAATGCACCAATTTCCGAGGCAATTGTCCGGAGGGGAGCAACAGCGCGTTTCTCTCGCCCGCGCGCTCATCCATCGCCCCAAGGTCATCATCGCGGATGAACCGACTGGCAATCTGGATCCGCTTTCAGCCAATGAGATTATCCAATTGCTTCTCCAGATCAATTCATTCGGTACGACCGTGCTCTTGGCGACCCATAACAAGGGCATCGTCGACAAACTGGACAAACGTGTTATCCTTATCAATAAGGGTCGGATTTTCCACGACCAGAATAAAGGCAAGTATATGTTACAATAAGTAACATAGAACTCATTTAACATTAACCCTGTTCTGTCATTCCGGGCTTGACCCGGAATCCAGTAGATGAGCCATAAGCATTAAGCTGGATTCCCGCCTGCGCGGGAATGACAAGCGGCTAAGGTTTTCGTGATATAAAGGCTTATAATAGAGACAAAAGAGAGATTAATTTAAATCACCTCATAAGATAAGAGATACCCGCCCGTACCGAACAGTACGTTCGGGCGGGCATGATAAGTGATAAAAATATCTCCTTTGTTTTTTTTCGGACATCAATTATCAATCATCTTTTATCTCGTATCATTTTCTCAATATGAAAACGCTCAAGCTTTGGCGCACCTTCAAGGAAGGCATAGAAAATTTCCGCCGCAATGGCTGGCTGACGTTTGCGACAGTCAGCATCCTCACTCTCTCGCTCTTCATCGTCAGCCTCTCGTTTCTTATCGGAATGACGACGAGTCTGATATTGGAAAATATGCGCGCCAAGGTGAGCGTGAGCGTTTCTTTCAATCCGGATGTGACGGAAGGGCGGATTTTGGAAATAAAAAACGAGCTTTCCAAGTATACGAAAGAAATCGTTTCCGTGGAATATGTTTCGCGCGATAAAGCGCTGGAAACTTTTCTCGCGGAGAGCGGCAATGACCCGATCATTGCGCAAGCCATCCAAGAGATCGGGGAGAATCCGCTTTTGGCATCGCTTGTTATCAAAGCGGTCAAGCCGGAGGATTACCCGCTTATTGTGAGTCAGATCGAAGGCTCGACCTTCCAGAATGACATCAGTCGGATCAATTATGCCAAGAACAAGAAGATTTTTGAGCGGCTCGACCGGATCAATAAAACGGTTGGCAAGGCTGGTCTGATTCTTGGGGCTATCTTTATTTTTGTTTCCATTCTCATCACCTTCAACACGATACGCATCACCATCTATTCTCATCGCCAGGAGTTTGAGATTATGCGTCTAGTGGGCGCGTCCAATATCTATGTGCGGATGCCGTTCGTATTCGAGGGAGCGCTCTATGGACTGGTCGCAGCCGTGCTCACGCTAGGCCTCCTCTTCGGTATGGCGTATTATTTTGCTCCATTTACAACGGGAGCTCTGCCCCAGGGGAATGTTCTGAATCTTTTCCTCGGCTCTTTCTGGCCTATTTTTGGCGCTCTAGTACTCCTCGGTATCTCCCTCGGCGTGGTCAGTAGCGCCATCGCCATCCGCCGCTATCTGAAAGTCTGAAATCTTAACAAATGTGTCCTGAAAAAACCCCCTGACTTGACGTAAAGGGTTTTTTCTTTTATTCTCAAATATCAAGTGGTTATTTACCAACGAGATTAAGGAGATTCCTCATGCAACCAGGACTACGGGCAATTCTCGAGCGTACTCCCGCGCAAAGCGAGGGGTTTATCTTCAGTCGTGTGCGTTCGCGTTACCCTTACGGCTCTGACGTGTACCGATCCGTAGTAAAAGCCTATGAGTCGATGCAAGAGGCTCACAATGGCGATACCCGGCAGAGCGGCGAAGCATATGAAGAGCACCCCAAAGCCGTAGCATCATTTGTCATCGAGATGTACGGTTTGCACCGGCCGCCAGTCATCATCGCCGCTCTTGATCACGATATGCCGGAGGACAAACCTGAGATCTGGCCAATCGAACGGATGGAAGGAACTTTCGGAAGAGACGTGGCTCTCATCGTCGATTGGGGCAATATGCGGCGTTTCAATCATATTGAAAATAAGTTGCTCGCGCGAGAAGCTTACTGTCTTAACTTTTTCCGCGACGCGCCCAAACATGCCGCGGTATGGAAGCTGGGTGATGTGTGGCATAATGGGCATACGCTCTGGACTCCGACAAACGAGAAGATTTGTGAGAAAGCGCTGGAAATCGAGCGCTTTTGGTTACCTCTCGCGTACCGTTACGACATATATGTCGAAGAAATACAAGAAACGCTGGTAAAGCTGCGTAACGGATGCTGAACGAGGTGGGTGCGTCTCAAATAAATGGAGAAGTGGATTCGTCTCATCGCGACGCCGTAGCCAGAAAGTGGTTGCGGCGCGTGTTTTTTTCTCCTGCCCGAAATGCTTTTGTTGGTTGAATAGATGAAGGCTTTTTTGAATTATGAGGTTATAAATATGCTTTAACAGAAGGAAATATCGTTGCAGGCGGGCTTGAAAAAAATCTGTTTTCCTGTAGAATAGGGGAGTGTTAATGAGATTTTTGATTGAGGAATTCAGTATATGAAAGGTTACATATATATTTTACTCAGTTTAAAAGATTATAAGACGTATACGGGATCTACAGATAATCTTGAAAAGCGATTAAAAGAACATCATAATGGGAAGTGCAAAGCGACAGTAAATCGTAGACCGCTTCAATTGATATATTCTGAGAAAATTGATAGTTTGGATGAAGCTAGAAAAAGGGAGAAATATTTTAAAACAGCTTCAGGTAGAAGAGCTTTAAAGAAAATTTTTGAGGATTTCAAAAAATGATGGGGAATGGCCAAGTGGTAAGGCAATGGGTTCTGGTCCCATGATCGGGGGTTCGAATCCCTCTTCCCCAGCTAGTAGTTTTGGTTAAGAAATGATAATTCTGTAGCCAAGCGGCCCGCCTCGACTCGCTAGAAGCTTGTCTTCAGCGAGGTGGGTAAGGCAGTGGGTTCTGGCCCGTCTCGACGAGGCGTTGAGCCGAGGTGGATCCCACCATGCGAAGGTTCGATCCCTTCCTCCCCAGCTGATGAATTTAAAATTCTATGAAATCATTTTCTCGAGATATTTTGATTGTTGATTTTGAAGTCACAAAGTTTGATATTGAAAAAGGTGAGCCTATTCAAATAGGCCTTATCCTTTTAGATAAGAATACTTTAGAAACCAAGTGGTCGTATAGTTCTTGGATACAGCCAAAACAGCCAGTTTCTTTAGAGCAAGCAGGTCTGCGTTGGGCAAGCCTCGATCAAAATGATTTGGAAGAAATAAAGAAAGCCCCAGACCTGGTAACTGTTGCGAAAAAAATTGTAAAATTGTTACCGGAGAAATACTTTCTCTGCGCTTGGAATGCCACATTTGATTTTTGTTTCTGGGATAAACTTCTCAAGACGGTTGGTATGCGAACCAAAACTGCTAATATCTTGGATCTCTGGACATTGGCACAGGTAAAATTGCTGAGCGATGAGAATTACACTGGAGACTACAAATCAGAATCTGTTTTTCAGTATTTTGGTGCCAAGCCAAGAACCAAACACTATGGCATCACTGATTGTGAAATTGAAGCAATGCTTTTGAGGAAACTATTGCAATAAGAAAAGAAAAGGAGGGCAGGTATCTTTTTCAAGAAAAAATAATTTTTTGGATTCGATTATTGCATAATAAGGTGGCCAGTTCTCGTATGAAAATACTCTTTGTTTGCGAAGGCAATATCAACCGCAGCCAGATGGCAAGCACTCTCTTCAAGGCGCTCGTTCCCGAAGCTGAGGTACTTTCGGCCGGCGTATATGCGGATCATCCCGGCGAATTTCTTTCCGCGGTATCGGAGGGATCCATCGCTGCGATGAAGGAGCTGGGCTTCGATATGAGCTCAAACATTATCACGCAACTGACCAGAGAAATGGTGGAGGCAGCCGACAAGGTTATTCTTGTCGGTTCTGTGCCGGGCGGATCCATACCCGAATATCTCAAGAATTCTGTGAAGCTCGAGACATGGGACGTGCCGGATCCCGGTTATGGTCAGATATCCATCGAAGCGGCCAGGGATATGATATTGAAAGACGTGAAGCAGCTCGCAGAGAAGTTGAAATAGTATTTCACGAATACTAAAGCTATTGAAGAGCAAGGCCATCTATAGATGTTTGATTATTTCGAACACCTTTTCGTTTTATGTTGGTTTGGGTTGCCAGAAAAGCAATTTCGTGGCATAATGGGTTTTACTTGTCCCGTACTACACTATATCAGGTGATAGTATTGGCATAGTAAACTAAGAATTGATACACCATTCTCTATTACTTTTGATGATAGTTCGGTGTGGTACTGGGATGAACAACCCGATTTTTTTTCTGGCACGCAAGATGTGGCAATTTTCCGAGGGCAATCACCCGAGGGTAATTTTGTTTGCCTTTTTACTGATTGTTGCCAATGCTATCAGTCTTTTAGAACCGCTCATTGTGGCCAAGATTTTGAACACCGTCCAAGAACAGGGGATATCCTTTGCCAACTTGCATATCTTTTTTATCCTGCTCGGCCTGTTTATCCTTCAAACCATACTTTTTTGGGTCTTCCACGGGCCGGCTCGTGTGCTCGAGACGACCAATAGTTTTTTGGTGCGTGCCAATTACAAAAAATACCTGCTCAATGGGACGATCGGACTGCCGCTGGAATGGCATACGGAACATCATTCTGGCGATACTATCGATAAGATCGAGAAGGGGACGAAGGCACTCTATAACTTCTCCGAAAATAGCTTTCAATTTATTCAGGCAATGGTGCGCTTTTTTGGTTCTCTGATTGCTTTGGCACTTTTTAATTTCAATACGACTTTCATCGTAGTGTTTGTGACGCTCATCGCTATTCGTATCATTATCGAATTCGACAAAACGCTTGTGAAACAATACCGTCTGCTCAATACAGCGGAGAACAAGATTTCCGCGAAGATTTATGATGTCATCAGCAATATTTCTACGGTGGTTATCTTGCGGGTGGAACAACTGCTTTCCAAAGATTTGTGGAAGAGCATTATGAAACCTTTCGGGCTGTATGTCGAGAATAGCAAGCTCAATGAATGGAAGTGGTTTACGGCCAGTATGGTGAGCGGCACGATGATCTCTTTTGTTTTGGGATTTTATGGGTATATGACGCTTCTCCATGGCGAAACGATTCTTGTAGGAACCCTCTTTGCCCTCTATAGCTACACGGGGCGTATCAACGAGATATTTTACAGCTTCGCTTATTTGTACAGCGATACGGTGCGCTGGCGCACATCCATCCAGAATGCCGAAGAATTATCCGATAATTTTCGCGAAATAGCAGAAGAGGGGAGTATCATACACGAATGGAAGATTTGCGATATACGTTCGTTGACATTTTCCTATCACAGCCAGGATGATGCGGACTTGCACCTCGATAATGTGTCTCTGTCTTTCCGCCGGGGTGAGAAAATCGCCGTTATCGGAGAGAGCGGCAGTGGCAAGACAACTTTTCTCAAAATTATCCGCGGTTTGTACGCGCCGACGAAAGTTTCAGTCAGTCTGGACGGCCAGGAGCTTTCTGATGGATTTATTTCGATGAAAAATGACATCGCGCTTATCCCGCAGGAGCCGGAAATATTCGCCACCACCATTCGGGAAAATATCACCATGGGCGTGGATCGCACGGAAGAAGAGATACGGAAGTATATGGATATCGCCCGCTTCAGCGCTGTCGTGGAACGCTTGCCGCACGGTCTGGAATCTTCCGTCGTGGAGCGGGGAGTGAACTTGAGCGGCGGTGAGAAACAGCGCCTCGCTTTGGTGCGGGGGCTTATGGCATCGGAAGACAAATCGATGATTCTTCTCGATGAATCGACGAGCAGTGTCGATGCGCAGAATGAGATCGCGATTTATGAGAATATTTTTTCCACGTATGGGGACAAGACCATCATCGCCTCCATTCACAAGCTCCATCTTCTCCGGATGTTCGACACGATCTATATGTTTGATAAGGGGATCATCAGCGCTTTCGGGAACTTCAATCAGCTTCTGCAATCATCGCCGCTCTTCGCTGAGATGTGGCGCAAATATACGGAGATGGACGAGGAATGGAAAGCCCTAGAGGCCTAACGTTTCAATCTTGCAAAAAAGGCTTATTTCTTGTATTCTCAAGTGTTCGCCCTTTTACAACCGAATTATCACAACGCCAAGGAGGCGAGAAATGCAAAACACGATACCCTTCCCCGCAACTATTATCAAACTGGAAAACGGAATCGAACTCGCCTATGGCGAAAATAGGGATCAAAGTCCCGCCTGGCTTGTTTATGGAGGAACTGATGATCCATTAGCGCCATCCCGATTCAAGTGTATATCTGGCACGCCGAGCTTTATCAGTATTGCCGACTTGGTGCAAATAGTCGGCATTCAACGTCTTTTGATCGAATCATTTCAGCGTTTTAATGGACACGTTCCATATACTGTGATAGCTGGAAAACATGGTAATCCCTGCGGGCTAGGAATTTCACATGGTGATCCTCGTGAAGCCATTAACAAGGCTCTCATGGGAAATACCGTCGCTGTTATGGGCGGGGAAGTCAGTACGAATTTTGCTATCGGAGAAGCTGAAGCTGAAATTCTGTTCAACTCTCCGCAGAGTATCGGGCGGGAAAAGTGGGGGCTTGACTTGATAGCCGCACCGAAATTTTCTCTAGGTGCTGTAGCAATCCTCGGCAAGAAACAAGGGCGCCGACTCCTTTCGAACCCGTATTTAAACGGATCGCCTTTTCCTTCGAATCAGTGGGTAATCACGCCAGCCGGCGCTGATTGGCTTTGCCAAAGGGCGCCGAGCTTTGTACTGACCAGGAAAGAAGTGCAATCTTGGTCAGGTAAGGAAATGAATTCCGCACAGTTTGAGAATGCTCTTATTGCCTTCGCATGCTGTTGGCGTGCATCGAGCAATACCGTTGCGTTGGCTCGTGACAGAATGCTTATCGGCCTGGGTTGTGGTCAGCAGGATCGTATCGCTTGCGTTCGTTTGTGTCTTGAACAAGCCAATAAAGCCGGGCATGACACTCACGGAGCGATTTTCGCATCAGATGGCTTCTTTCCGTACGCGGAGAGTAAGGTGATATGGTCGGACGACGACTTTCGTGTTCTTCTAGATGAAATAGAGCGTGCTAAGGCTACGCTTGAATCATCCACACATGCAATTGCAGTCAAGGTTACGGCCAATCTATCGGCTCTTATATCGCGCATGGACAGAAGGGAGGGGACAGAGCTTTTGATCGATGCCGGCTGCGCGGGCGGTATCGTGCCAGCAGACGGGAAAGAACTACCTAACGTCCGCAATCTCTTCGAAAGAAGCGGACTGGCCGTGGGATTCGTCGCGCCCGAGCATCGCGGTTTTGCCAAACACTAGGAGAGAGATTATGGTAGTGCCAATTGAGAAACACCCACACCTTGACTACTGCCTGGCGTGCGAAAAGCTACTGCACCCGCTTGGGGATTTGTTCAAGTGTATTACTGAATGTTTTTTTGTCTGCTCGCCTGAATGCCGCGATGTTTGGAAAGACAAACCAACAGAGGAGCGAGCCAACATCGTGGTTGCAGAACGAAAAAGAAAAAATGGGTTTTAATCATCGCATACCCATCAAGCAGCAAACCCGGAGTCTGAACGTGGATTCCGGGTAGTTTTTTTACAAAGCCAATTCTGCATCCGCTTCGATTTTATTCTTCTTGACAGAAAGACTGATACTTTCTTTGTCCAATGTTTTGGCTTCTTCGATTTCTTTGCGGACAGGAAAGGGGAGGACAGCCAGGATGTTGCGAAGCGCGATGCCGTCGACTTTCAAAACGGATTCCCATTTATCGAGCGGTTCGAGGAGAGCGCGCAATTTGGCCTCGTCGTATTTGTACGTTTTGCGGAGCGATTTGCCGATGATGCCATGGTCATCGAAGACCCGGTCTACCCCTTCCTGTTCCATATATTGCAGAATGAGTTCCTGCAATTTTATCAGGCGCAGTTTTTCCTGGCTCAATTTTCCTTTGAGATCGAGATACTCGCCGATAGCTCCTCGGACTTCAGCGGTTTCCAATTTGCGGGCTGCCGAGAATTTATGTTTCCAAACGGGACAGATTTTCTGATAGCCGCACCAATCGCAGAGCGGGGAGAGGATGGGATCGAACTTTCCTCCCTCGATGGATTGGATAACATCCAAGAAAGTCTTTTCCAGGCTCGCCAACTGTTCGGGAGTGCGTTTTGAGGAAAGCTTTACGCCGTGTTTCAGGTAGTAGAGACTGACGGTAACCTTGTCCAGGCGGTCGATCTCCTTCGGATAGCGATCAAGAAAAGCCTTGAGATAGATGGAGAGTTGGATATCATTGTCAACCTTGTCTTGGGAAGGCATCTTGCGCGTCGTTTTGTAATCGATGATCTCATAGCCGTCTTGTGTCCTGTCGATGCGGTCGATGATGCCGGAAACGGTATGTCTACCACTTTCATCGTTTCCGATCTCGATAGCGAAACGGCTTTCCAGATCAACGATGTTGTAATTGGCCGGCTTGATATGTGAGAGATAATTCTGGATGATGGTCACACCCTGAGTGAAGGCGGCGCGTTCTTCCATCTCATTTTCATAGACTTCGCTGTTCCAGCTTTTAGCAAAATAATCCAGTGCCTGTTCGATGGTAGGGGAGAGGAGGCTCGGCGTATGGATGTACTTCATCACCGAGTGGATGAGCGTACCGAAAACCGCCTCTTTGGACTTGGGCTCTTTGATCTTGTCTATTTCCCGAAATTTATATTTCAGGGGACAGTTCTGGTACGTGTCTAGGGTGGAATAGGATATACGCATAAGGGATGGAATAAGTGACTCGCCTCGCTGGAGCTCCGTCGAAGCGGATGAGAGATACTTGATAAGAGATGAGACTATATAGAAGAAATAAGAAAGATTTATCTTGCATCACTTATCCTTTATCAATTATCTTCTTCCTTATTCTATCAGAAAAGCTATAGGGAAGACACTGTTTACCTTGTTGCACTTCAGATTAGAATTTAAGGAACCAGCATTGACAAAATACTAATTATGTGCTATCATTGCAAAAACGTATCTTACAAATTGCAGATTTAATTTCAAATCCTGTTTCTCTATCAAGGAGGTTTTCTGCCATGCAAACTTCTATGTTTGTTGCGGTTCAAAGCTGGATTCTCATGAAGCTGAGTTTTTTATTCGACACTGATCGTTCTCCGCTGTATCGGGAAGTATGGGATCTGAAGCGGAAAAATGATCAGTTGACTAAGAAGCTTGCCGATGCCAGCCAGCTGTTACAAGCACTTCAGGCGGATAATGAAATCCTTGTCGGGTGCTTGGAATACGTAAAAGGGGAAAGGGATAGGTGGTTTCATCAATGCCTGGAAACCAGTTCTCAGCTTAAAGATACAGAAAAGCGCATCCGAAAACTGGAACAGCAGGCATTGCAGGATCCTCTCACAGGGCTTCTTAACCGGACAGGCATGATCGAGGCATGGGAGCGAGCGGCGAGTTATTTATCCCGTTCGCAAAAGAAAGAAGCCTGCGTAATCTGTATCGATGCCGACGGCCTGAAACGAATCAACGATTCGCTTGGACACGCGGCTGGTGATGTCCTGTTAAAAAATATTGCCAAGGCCATGAATGATTCTGTACGGCAAGGTGATATCGTGACCCGTCTCGGAGGAGGAGCAGATGAATTTGTGATCGTTTTGCCGGAGGCAACCGTGGAAGCTACTCAGCAAATATCACGGCGGATCCAGGAAAAACTGCAACAACAGTTGCACGAAACGAGAATCACTGCGAGCCTCAGTATCGGCATAACTGCGATTTCAATTCAGGGTGAAACGCTTGTACAGGCACTCGAACGCGCGGACAGAGCCCTATATGAATCCAAAAAAATTCGCAACACTATCACAGTAATCTAAAACCTAAAAGGATTTTTCGAGGGCAGATGCCGAAACAAATTCGCCGGGCAATGGTAACAACCATCCCGGCATTTTTTATTTTAAAAAATATATTATGTATCATTGACGAAGTATAAATTTGTGTTATCATTGAAAACCGTACCTGAACAATTAACAAGTAGTTCTTGTGCGAATGACTACCTCATTGAACATTTTAGGGAGGCTCAAATGTCAAAAGCTACCAATAGTTGTGTCAAAACTATTTTGGTGCACCTGTTTCACTGGTTGTTTCAGAGTTGGCAACAGTTGGCGGATTACAAGCGGCTCATGCTTAGCTACCGAAAAAAGAGCCAAGAAGAGCAGCGGTGGAGGCAGAGGCTCAGCCGATCATTGCAGGCATCTCAGAAGCTGTATTACAGGTGTCTAAAAGAAAAAGATGCCCTTCTGAAAAAAGTCACAGGCTACGACCAGGAAATCGAAACGCTTGGCAAATCGTTGATCAAGGTGCATCAAAATGAGCAAAAGGCTCTTGACGAAGTGGCAGTAGTGAAGGAGGAGAATAAGCAACTTTTGCTGAAGGTTGCCGGCCTAGAGAAAATGGTTGCGGGCCAAAAAGCCATCATTGCTGACAAAAACAAATTCATCGCATACCTCTGGACGCGGATACCGTTACCGTGAGAGATAATGCTGAAGCTCTTGTCGCTGACATGGGTAGAAGTTTGCTACAAGTTGGAAAGCCGGGAAATGTGTGAATTCACCACGTTACCCGGCTGTTTTTTTATCTTGCAAACAAAGCGGGTGAGACAAGATAGGGGATATATACGAGATGGAGTAAATGTGCGTTTATTCTTAATTGTTTTTTCACTCTTCACTCTTATTATGCAACGTCGTACTATGTAACTTATACGACATTGCGATAATATACAGAAGCTTGGTATAGCCGAGATACCATAAATACCCGTAATTCCCCTTAGAACCATCAAAAATGAATGCGTATACTGCGTTCTGACGTGTTTCGATATCTTCTGGGGTACATTGATGTATCTCCCTCTACTCATATTTCTTCTGCAATTTATTTTTTTACAGTATTTTTACAGAAAAGATTCTTTTTTATTTCATATCTCTACTATTTGGGACTTTATAAAAAACAACTCCCCCATTTTTTGAATTAACTCTGGGGGAGTCTTGCGGATTTTTTATGCCGATATTTTACCAGCCTGTGCTTGTTATTTTACTGGAAGGTCGAAAGGTTCCAATGGCACTGCTGTAGCCATGTTTTCGATGAAACTTTCGAGGCGTTTGTCAAGCTCTGGGTCAGTCAGCGCCAGGATTCGTGCCGCAAAGAGACCGGCATTGGTGGCGCCTGCATCCCCGATCGCCATAGTTGCGACAGGGACACCGCCTGGCATCTGTACGGTTGAGAGGAGGCTGTCCATACCGCCTAAGCTGCTCGTTTTCATCGGTACGCCGATGACTGGCAGACGAATCTTGGAGGCCACGACGCCCGCTAGATGAGCGGCTCCGCCTGCACCGGCGATGACGATCTTGATGCCCCGCTCGACCATATGAGAAAGATATTTCTCCAGTCTTTCGGGTGTACGATGTGCTGAAACGATTTTTGCCTCATACGGAACGCCGAGGTTCTCGAGATATTTGGCAGCTAATTTCATAGTCGGCCAGTCGGAGTTGCTTCCCATGATGATGCAGACAAGAGGATTTTCAGTGGGCATGTTTACTCCCTTTCTATTGAGAATAACGGTTGGTGAGACGGAAAGCGCTAGATTTTTATCCAGAGCCGTAAAAGAACTAGAAGCAAAATTCTAGCATATTGGTCAGATTGAGTCAACATAAAATCATCCGTCTTTTTAGTAAAATGCCAGGAAAGGAAGTTAATTATTTCGCCTTCAGAAATTTTTTGATCTTTTTCCAAAAAAACTTGTGCGGGAGGTAGGTGAAGCCGAGATGTCCCCCTTTCGGTTTCAAATAATATGTGGCTCCGGTTTTTTGGGCAAACGGAATGACTGGTTCATACGGTACATGGGTATCATCTTTGCAATGGATAATGAAGACTTTTTTGCCATCGATGGCAGCGGTATGTTCAATGGGATTATAAAAATCCGTTTCGAAAAGTTTTTGCCAATCTTTTTGATGCTTGGGGCGAAAAGCTCCGCCATAACCTTCGCGAGAATAGCGGACGAAAGAGTCAAAGGGTTCATCCTTCCCCTTTTTGCTCCAATCAATGACGGGCGAAAGAGCTATGACTTTTTTTACAATCGGTTGCCACGTATTGAGAAGCACGGCCGGGCCCCCGAATGATCCTCCGAAGAGATGTACCGCAGAAACTCTTATTAACTTTTTTTCTCTTGTGGCAATGTCGTACACGGCACGTTTTTTGGCAAGTTCTGTAACAACATCTTCTATATCCTTCGCTGGAGATTTTTCCAAGAAGTTCCCCTCGCTTTCCCAAGTTCCTCTATAGCGTGGAAAAATAACCACGTATCCGTGACTGGCGAGAAACCGGAGCGTTTCTTTCTTATAAGGCGCAGAGGGCGCGCCGATGGCCATGATGGCCACTTTGCCCGTTTGACGGACTGGGAACAGCACTTCCGCTACGATATCTTTGGAAAAACGCGTCCGAAAAGAATTTGGATGCCCTGATTTTTTCATACAATCATGATTTTGGAAGCCTTGCTTCCAAATAAATCCAGCACCTTTACCGCAGGATATTCTGGAAGGTGCTGGATAAAACTTATGGCAAGTAGACGGATGGGTTGACAGTGGCGCCGATCGGAATCCAGAGATTTTTGACGACTTTGGATTGGACGAGCTCGAATGATTTCGCGGAAAAGACAGAGAAGTGCACATGCGGCCCGGTTGAATATCCCGTACTCCCGACGGCGCCGATCTTCTCGCCCGCATCCACTTTTTTCCCCTTGCTGACGGATTGCGAGCTCATATGGCCATAGAGCGTGATAAGGCCGTTGCCGTGATCGATGGCTACCCATTTGCCATAGGCATAGCGGCCGTTGTTGCCGACGCCGACAACCTTGCCGCCGAGAGACGTGTAAATCGATGTTCCGGTCGGCGCGGCGAAGTCGATGCCGTTGTGCTTGCCGGACTTGTAAGCCGACTTGGAAAACTTCGTCTTGCCATATCCCTGGCTCACCGTAAATTTCTTGAGCGGATACGCAAGCAGGCTTTTCTGGAAGGACGGCATATCCTTCAAGTTCAGCCCGTCAAGCTTGCCCGCTTCCAATTCCTCGATTTCGCTTTCGATCTCATCGCGCTGTCTCTGCAGATCATCTACCAGGTTGTCGTATTTGTCCACTTCCGCCTGAGTTTTTGCGAGAAGATAGGCTTTATTGTCCTTTGTGCTTTCTAGATACTCATTTCGTGCGCTGAGCTGTGTTTGCAGGGTATCTGCTTCCTTTTTTTTCTCTTCCAAAGTGGTGCGTTCATTTACGAGACTTTCGCGCAAGGTCTTTATCGAATCGAGGAGTTCGCTGATTTTGTTGCTGACTTCCGTTGTCCAGTTCTCCTGATTGAAAAATGAGAGGGTTTCCTGAGACGAAAATACGAGTGTAGTTGCAGTATCGGAATAGTCACTATAATAGAGGCGCATCAATTCGGAAAGTATCTGTCTCTGGCTATTCATGAGCGTTTCTTTCTCAGCGATACGCGAAGACAGCTGGATAATACTCTCTCCGAGATCTTCAAGCTTTTGCTGGTTGAAGTCTATTTCTAGCTGTAGTTTATTCGCTTGAGCCTGTAAAGATTGAATCTGATCATTTAATGTTGCGCCCTGCCTGTTTTTTAAGGCAATGATTTGTAGAAGGGCTTTGATTCTGGCGTCAAGGGCATCTTTTTGATCTTGTTTTTTTTCAAGAGCCTTCTTTTGCGCAGCAGTCATTTCGGTAACGCTCGGCTCTTCCGCATTTGCCCAAGCGACAAAAAAAACACCGCTACAGAAAAGGGCTGCTAAGAAAAGGCTTGTGTATAAGTTTTTGTTTTTCTGTGTCATGGTATCTACCATTATACCACAACCAAATATCCTTTAAGAAAGCTTTTTCAGAGCCTTTTCAAGACGTTTGAGGCTTTCTTCCTTGCCCAAAACCCAGGCCACCTCGAAGGGTGATGGCGAGTGTTGTACTCCGGTGAGAGCGACTCTGAGCGGCCAGAGGAAATCTCCCCGGCTCCTGCCCGCCGCACTGCCGTCTTGGCTGTGGGCGGGATCCCCTGCTGCCCTCATCAAAACCTTTTCTACTGTTTCTTTGCTGACCCAATCCGCGTTACTTAATTCAGAAAGAATTTTATGAGCTTTCTGCAGTGCCTCCTGGGTCATTTCCTTGGTATTTTCCTTCCAATTCAGAAGGGTTGCATGATACATGAGATCTGAAGCAAAGAAAAAGGGATTGTTATCGCCGACATCCGAGAGTTTCGTCAGACGATCACGTTCGATCAAAAGCACGCGCTTCAAATATTCTTCTGTCTGCATTTCCTGCGACGCCTCTTTGATGAGATCTTTTTCTAGAAAATTGCCGGATTTGACTCTCTGATACAGCTCATTCGGTGATAATTTCTTGATATACTCCGCGTTCATCCAATCGAGTTTTTTCAGATCAAAGACGGCGCCTGCTTTGTGGACATTTCGCAGATCGAATGTTTGTACCAGTTCAGCGAGCGAAAAAATCTCCTGAGTATTGCCCGCGCCCGGATTCCAGCCCAAGAGCGCGATGAAATTGAGCAGGGCTTCTTTCAGGTAGCCTTTTTTCAGGTATTCTTCAACCGCTACATCGCCCTGGCGTTTGGAAAGTTTGCTTTTGTCAGGATTGAGGAGGAGCGGCAGATGGGCGAAGGCGGGTGCTTTCCAACCAAACGCCTCATACAAAAGAATATGTTTGGGCGTGCTGGGAAGCCATTCCTCGCCGCGGATTACATGCGTAATTTCCATCAGATGGTCGTCGACGACATTGGCCAGATGATAGGTCGGATAGCCATCAGATTTCATGAGCACCTGATCATCGATATCGCGCGCGTGAATCGTCACCTGGCCGCGTACCAGATCACCAAAAACTATATCCCCCCGTTCATCCGAAATATTGAGCCGGATGACGTGGGGTGCGCGTACCTTCAAACGCTCCTGTATCTCTTCGGGAGAGAGAGAAAGGCAGTATTTATCGTATTTGGCCGGCAGCTTGTTTTCTATCTGTTCTTCGCGGAGCATCGCCAATCGTCCGGTGGAACAGAAGCAGTAATATCCGGCGCCGCTTTCGACAAGCTTTTTGGCATACTTTTTGTAAAGCGGCAGGCGTTCGGATTGGATATAGGGGCCGTATTCGCCTATTTCGACGAGAGAGGGATAATTTTTTGATACTGTGGCTTCCGCCGGATTGATACGGGGCTTGTCCGCGTAGATCGTTTGTATTTCATGGTTGGTGAAAGTGCCTTCATCATGTATGAGACCCATCGTATCAAGCATATCGACAAGACTTTCTAGCGCCCCCTCTACAAAGCGATTCTTATCTGTGTCTTCAATACGCAATATGAATGACCCGTTATTTTTCTTGGCAAAGAGATAATTGTAGAGTGCGGTGCGCAAACCGCCGACATGGAGAAAGCCTGTCGGTGACGGCGCAAAACGGACTCGTACCTTATCCATAATTCAAAAATAAAAAATCAAAATGCAAAACTACAATGTAAAAGTAAAAAATTTAACAAATCCATTTTAGAAATATGACTTAATTATGGCTTTTTCTAAAGCAAAAAGCAAGTGGTTGCTTGTGTCTATCCTTTCGTCAGTACTTTGAAAAAAAACACTATTGTTGCATCAAAAATCCTTTTGAATCTTTTTGGCTGTTGAACCAGGCGCCACAGCCATTCGAGGCCGATCGTGCGCAGCCACTCTGGGGCGCGCTTTTGTTTGCCAGTGAGGTAATCGAAGGAGCCGCCAACACCCATGGCGAGACGCACATTACCGGGGTTATTTTTCAATTTAGCGAGAAAGAGCTCTTGGGCTGGTGCGCCGAAATTGCAGAAGACAATAGAATCATGAATCATGAATTGTGAATCATGAATTTTCGGATCAATGTCTGCGCCATTGATTTTCAAATTTGGATATTTTTTGAGAAGAGCAAATTTTATTTCTTCGAAAGAGCTCAAGCCATCTTTGCGAATTGCCAGATATACCGATAAACCGCGGCCGCCCGCCTTGATGAGTCGGCGAGGCAGGCTGGTTTTATGTATAACCTCGTCCATAAGGTCTGCGCCTGGGAAGCGGCATTTGAGTTTCTCGTCCTTGAGAAAGAATGCCAGCGCGATGCCAAAGCCGTCTGCGACACGCAGGTCGCATTGCTCTAAAACCGCTCGAAAATTTTCATTTCTCTCGGACTCGACGAGAAATTCAGGATTGACGGTGGCAATCTGATGAAACTTCGGTTCATCTAAAAACACCTTAACGCGCACAAGAATTTCTTCACGCGTGAGATTATCAATCGGGATATCCAGGATATGCATACTTAATTTTGCTTTAATAACTGGTATTTACCCCTTTCTATTATACACCATTGCTTTTTTAAATTTTGTACTTTAGGATGGAATCATCATCAACCATATCCCGAGGAGGGAAAAATGAGCACCACCACCAGTCATTCTTTTCGCTTGCATCGTCCTTTACCGACACCGTCGCCAGTGGCGTCGACCGCAGTTCTTTCATCACTTGCAATCGGTCAGCCCTTCGTATTTATCCCCGACAGTGGCTTTGATGATGAGCACCCTGTTGGTTGCACCGTGGCTGATCCGGATGACATTTCCCAAAATCAACGGCCGGCCGGCTACTCTCCGGAGAGACACATCCTGGGAATTCAGCACGGAATCGGGAAGGTGTACGCTTTCCCACGAGACGTGGAGGTCACCGTTTGGTGATCGCATATACCACAAGCATTCTCAACTGCAACCTGAAGCCCTGAACGGAACAACGTCTCAGGGCTTCCTCAATTCTATGCGAAAATTACTGTAAAGGAAACGTATCGATCTGCTCATAACGGCGCTTGCTCGCCTCGCTGAAGCCACGGCGAAGCGGGCCGCCCTGCGAGAGGCTTTCAAATACTGTGATCGTGTCCACCGGTTCCACGACAGAAAATTTTTCTTTCAGCTTCGGCTTTTCAGCCAGTTTCAGCCACTGGGATTTCTTGATTTTGGCGAGCGTGATATGCGGCCGATAACTTTTCCTTTCCGTAACGAATGCGGAAAAAGCTTTTTCTATTTTCTCCAAGAGAATGCGCAGAGCGTCATTGACTTCGCCGGCGAGCCAGATCATTTTCGGTGCCGCTTCGTTTTCCACGAGCTGCATACCGGTGAATACCAGTTCGAAGGATTCGATGTCTTTGCAGACTTCACCGACCCGCGCGCATATTTCCCCCACATGTTCTTCTTGGATGAAGCCTAAGAAAAAAAGCGTCACATGCAGGTTTTCTTCTGTGGTGCGAATAACGGCTTCCTTGGGCCAGGTTTGCATTTCTTGGGTCAGCCGTTTACGGAGAGGTGCAGAAAGCGGAATACCCACAAAAAGTCTGCGTGTCTTGTTCATAAGGATAAATGTAATGAGGAAGGTATCACGGTTCTCTTCTATTTTCTCATTTATTGAGATATAAGGCAAAAAAACACGACCTCTTGAGGGCGGGTCGTATCAGCTTCAGTTGAAGCAGCCTTTTGACATTGCTTTGGTGGCCAAGCGTTGTGATGTGAAGCTTTTATTACTTTCGATCCGTCAGCACTTGGTAGTGTTCCGCAAGGCTTGTTATCGTAAGAGTGTGATCACCTCGTTTGGTATTCGGGCAAAACTCGGGATAGAGATGGCCATTAGTGTCTTGCGGACATTCCACACACGTACCCCAGCGACCGTTTCTGTAAAACTGCAACAGAAAGTCACGATCATAGCCTGGCAAATTTTTGTGTTCCATGATCCCTCTTAATTATGAAAGGAATTCCCATACGCTGGGAATAAAACGATTGCGAGAATTAACTCGTAACGGTGTATAATAGCATACTTTCGTAATTTTGTCTATACCAAAATAAGGCTTTAGTAAGCCTTATCAAATTATTATAAAAAGAGCTTAGGTTTTAGTAGGGCTATAACCCATTCATCTGATACAATAAAGACATGGAAGCCCAGAAACTCTATCATGTCGAAATCGCCCCTCTGGTTATCCTGCCGCTCGCTCGGTCGCCTTTTTTCAGCTACCTTTTCTCCGAGCCGATCGATCGGGGATCATTCGTTGCGATACCTTTTGGCAAGCGTGCCATAGAAGGGGTCGTTTTCGACTACGCTCCCCTGCCAGGGCTGGCCCGCCTTGATGAGTCGGCGAGGCAGGCACCGGCGTGGATGAAGTGGGTTTCCAAAGTCATTGAAAAACAATTTCTCACGGCCGAGCAGTTAGAATTGGCACAGTACGTGAGCGAAGAATATTTTACGCCGCTCGGTAAAACGCTCAAGCATTTTCTTCCCAAGCGCACCAAGGCAAGGAAGAGAAAAAAAGATATCACCAGTAAGCTGGAAACACTGCGATTGAACAAAGATGAATCGCATATTATCAAAGCCTTCACCACGCTTAAAGAAAATGCTATCGGGTATGTCGATACATCCCAACTCGAAGACCGACGGAGGCTCTTCGTACAGCTGGCGAAAAAAATCACCGCCCAGCGCAAGCAAGCTCTTTTTTTGATTCCGGAGATTACTCTCCTTCCGGAATGTGAGGCAACTTTTTTGAAATATTTTCCTTCGAAAAAAATCGCGGTACTGCATAGCAAGCTAGCCGACGGCCCGTATTTCGAAATGTGGGAAAAGATCCGTAGAGGTGAAGCCGCAGTCATCCTGGCTACCCGCCAGGGGCTTTTCGCGCCTTTTCGGCGCCTGGGTCTCGTGGTACTGCTCGAAGAACAAGACGAGAGTTACAAGCAATGGGATATGAGTCCGCGCTACGATTCTAAGCGAGTAGCAGAGAGCCTGGCGGCTCTGCATCACGCGAAACTGCTTTTCGTTTCGGAAACGCCGAGCATCGAAAGCCTCTATCGGATCAAACAGAAAAAATATGTCTCTCTGACGCCGCTGATAAAAACTCCTCCGCTCGCCAAGGCGCTTGAAATCGTCAATCTGCGCTTGGAGCGTTTCAGAAAGAACTATTCCCCTCTCTCGCAAACGTTGATTGATGCTTTGCGGGACACATTGTCGAGAGGCGAGCGGGCGCTTCTCTATATCCATCGCCAGGGAATGAGCGCTTTTTCCGTCTGTGAAAATTGCAAAAATATTTTTCGCTGTCCCGAATCCTTGCATGTTCTCATCAATAACAAAGATGGCACTTTTCGCTGCGGCGCCTGCGGCTACAAGACGGGCTCTTTTCCCAGCTGTCCCTCCTGCGGTCATCTGGCTTTCCGGTCTGTCGGATTCGGCACGGAGCGCGTCGAACATGAGGTCAGGAAGCTCTTTCCTCTGGCTCGCGTCTTCCGGGCTGACAGAACCACCATGCAAAGGGCGAGCAGTGCAGAAGATCTATATGCCAGAGCATCGGAAGGAGAAATCGACATCCTGATCGGAACCCAGATGGTACTCAAGGCAGACAGCTTGCCGAAACTGGCTCTGGTTGGTATGATTGACGCAGATAGCCTTCTTTCTTTTCCGAATTTTCGGGCTGACGAAAAGCTTTTTCAGGTTCTCACGAGATTCACAGATCGGTTGGCTGTTACGCGAGAAAAAAATCGGGCTGGATATTTGATCATCCAGACATTCCATCCGGAAAGCACTTTTTTCCAGAGGATGGCCGCTCTCGATAGCAAAGCTTTTTCGGAGAAGCTTCTTTCCGAGCGGGAAGACCTCTTTTACCCTCCCTTCTCCCGGCTGATCTCGATTACCTGTCAGGGGAAAACGGAGGAAGAAACCAAGGCGGCCGCCGAAGGAATGGAAGCGTCTCTTCGGGAGCTTTTTCCCAAAAAAGACTCGCGTTACCGCGTCAGTATTTCCCAATCAGCTGAAAAAACGATTTCCAAAAAATTCTTCGAAAGCTCGCTTATCATCCGCATTCCGGCCGGAGAGCCTTTCACAAAAGAGATCCGAGCCTTTCTCCAAAGAGCGAGCGCTTCCTCTGTCATCGACATTGATCCACTTTCGTTTTTCTAAAATCTACACTCGTTATGCTGAAACTTGTTACCGGTGTAACCACCAAAATATTGCTCAAAAAAACCGAACATGTGAAGGATCCTTTGACGAAAGAGATCCAGGCGCTCTTACCGGAAATGGTAGAAACGATGCATAGGGAAAAAGGCATCGGTCTGGCCGCGCCGCAAATCGGCCAGTCGCTCCGCCTGGCGATCGCCGAAGCGGATGGAAAGGTGGTCTTTCTCATCAATCCTGACATAACCTCTTTTTCGCAGGAAAAAATAGTTTTTGGAGAAGGATGTCTCAGTCTGCCGGGAGAGTTTTTTCCGATTACCCGATCTGCCGAGGTTACAGTCCGTTATCAGGATGAAAGGGGTTTGCCAAAAAAAATGCGTGCGAAAGGACTCTTGGCCATCATCATCCAGCATGAAGTAGACCATCTGGACGGCATCCTCATCGTGAACCGTTACAAGAAACAGCAGAAAAGAGTCAATTCCTCAAAACCTCTATAAATATGGCCTGGTTCGATCTGAAGCGCCTTGTTCCAGAGAACAAGCTTCAAAAGCAAAAAACTGAATCTCCGAAAAAGAAGAAGAAGAAGAAGATTTCCTGGTTCGGTGCGCCGAAAATTCGGATACTTTTTATGGGAACGCCGGAATTTGCTGCGGTTATCCTTTCCGGGTTGGTGGAAAAGAAATACCATATCGTGGGTATCATAACCAGGAAAGACAAGCCAGTCGGCCGCAAACAAGAAGTGGCGGAGAGCGCTGTCAAAAAGAAAGCGCTGAAATATCATCTTCCCATCGAACAGCCGGAAAAGCTTGATCGGGAGGCGATAGAAAAAATAAAAAGCTTGAAACCGGATCTCATTATCGTGGCGGCGTACGGGCGTATCCTTCCCAAAGAGATATTGGCTATTCCCGGTTTCGGATGCATCAACGTGCATGCCTCGCTTCTCCCCAAATGGCGCGGAGCCTCGCCTATCCAGAATGCGCTTCTCTGTGGCGCGACTGAGACGGGCGTGACGCTGATGCTCATGGACGAAGGCATGGACACGGGAAATATCGTGGCACAGAAAAAAATCGCCATCGCCCCAAAAGATACGGCAGAATCACTGGGTATCCGTTCGGCCGAAGAAAGCCGCGATTTTCTTCTGGAGACATTGCCGCTGTGGATAGAGCGCGCTATTACGCCTCTACCGCAGGATAATGCCCAAGCTACTCTCTGCCAGCTTATCGAGCGTGAGGATGGCCATATACTCTGGACTGATGAGGCAGAGACCATCTATAATCGCTTTCGGGCACTCCATCCCTGGCCGGGCATATTCACTTTTTGGAAAAAGGACAATGAGCTTCTGCGCCTGAAATTGCTTTTTGTCTCTTTTCAGAAGCAATCGCCGCAGGTAGCGCATCCTGTCGGCCAGGTATTCGAAGTAGGAGAAAAAGTTGGCGTGCAGACAGGCGAAGGCGTGATTTTCCTGGAAGCAGTCCAATTGGAAGGGAAAACGGATATGCCCATCGCCGAATTTCTGCTCGGCAACAAAGAAATCATCGGAAGTTTTCTGCAGTGAACCCCGTTAGAGAACTCACACTAGACATTGGCAGAACTTATTCCTCTATAGGAAAATACACTCTTTACGAACTGGCATTGGATAAGTCTGATGTCATTCCCGTCCTCCGGTCGGCGGATAAACGTCCGGCGGGAATCCAGGCTCTCCCGAGATATTTTTTCTGGATCCCGCATCAAGTGCGGGATGACACGGAAGAGAGTCTGTTGTTGGCTTATAAAAGCGCTTAGTAAGGACACGTGGTATTCTCTAACGGGGTAAACAATGCAGCATATGCCAGCTTCATATTCGGACAATCGGCGTGACAAGCGGACACTCCTTATTGGCGGTCTCTTGATCATAGCGGTGGGCGTTTATTTCATCAGCAAAAGTATTTTCTTTGAAGATGCCGATGCGATCCCGGCTTCCGTATCGACCGATACTTCTCGGGAAGCAGAGGTCTCTTTGATAGCTCCGGATGTTCTTTTGAAAAAAATCCAAAATGGAGACTCGGTAGCGCTTATCGATGTGCGCTCTCAAGAGGCATACGCTCTGGAGCATATCGCCCATACGCTCTCTTTGCCGATAAGCTCTCTTCAAAATTTTTCTCCGGCCAAAGACGAGATGGCGGTGATTATTTTTTCTGAAAACGATCCGGAAGTGTTCACAGCGGCCAAAAATATCATGAGCGAGAAATCTTTCGCATATTATTTCCTCAAAGGCGGCTTTGAAGGCTGGAAAAGCATGAGTGCGCCTACTGTCTCGATCGGCGATCCGGATTCTTTCGTGGATCAGTCGAAAATAACCTACCTTTCGGCAGAAGAGTTCAAAAAACTTTTGGCTCAAAATACTCCCGCTCTCTTCATCCTTGACGTACAGGCAGAAGACAATTTCAAGAAAAGACACCTGGTAGGATCTGCCAACATCCCTCTTGATCAGTTGGAAAAACGCATCGGTGAAGTTCCTGCCGGAAGACATATTGTCGTCTATGGCGAGAATGACCTCGCCTCCTTCCAGGGTGGTGTCCGTCTTTCCGATCTCGGAATCTATTCCGCGCGTACCCTGACCGGCGGAAAATACCTTTCTCCATTGTCAGGACTGCCGCTTGAGCCGTAGAAATTCATTTTATGACCTACGCGTCTAGTTTCTTTTCCTCCTCCCCTTTCTAAGGGGAGGATTGAGGAGGGGTTGGAGAGTTTTATTCTAACCTCCCCCTGCCCCTCC
>Ga0209542_10002636_pt1 | contig 39735 bp, 41 predicted proteins | sample RifCSPhighO2_01_FD_184028 | JGI IMG/M metagenome (GOLD analysis project Ga0209542, IMG submission 184028) | Soil microbial communities from Rifle, Colorado - Rifle CSP2_plank highO2_0.1 (SPAdes) (version 2) | ecosystem: Environmental > Terrestrial > Deep subsurface > Rock core/Sediment ... | reverse complement strand
CTTCGTACTTAGGTAGAGAAATTACTGAAGAGAGAAAAATTAGACTTTTGTTTCAAAAATTCAGACAACTGAAGGTATTTAAATGCGCCTGTGAAAAAGTCGGCTTGCGGAGTTTTGTAATTCAAAGTAAGTTAGGACATCTCGAAGCTCTTGCAATACTTCTTCTTTTGTAAATTTATGGTCAATTTCTCTCTCAACAAATTTTTTTGTTTCATCATCAAGCAATTCATCCTCACCAAGGTCATCGGCATCTTCGGACTCCTCCACAATTTTTGATAGATCTTCCTCTATATCATCTAGACCGGGCAGAGTTTCTTGTTCATTTTCTTTTTTAATATTATCGTATTTAGGAAAAGTGACTTTTGAAAGATTTTTATTCCACTTAGTCTCTGCTTTCGTTTGTTCCTGTTCGGCAAGAGTATTGAGTTCGTCTTCAGTTATTTCAAATTCTTGTTGAAGACGTTTTGCAAGAAAATGAGATACCCTGTAAAGTGTTCCAGCAATAGCAAAACTTGAACTTGCAAGTATTTTTCGATACACAAGCTCCATCATGTTTCGCTGAGTTGCTCTTGTAGAAGCAAGATAAGGTCGTCGCAAGTACTCACTTACATTATTATAAAGTTCTACTTCATCGTCGTTTGGTGCAAAATCTTCGGTAATGCTATAGCGATTAGTAAAAGCGACGAGTCCTTTGACTTGCTTACGAAGTGTTCTTGTTAAAATTCCGCCGCTTGACTCGCCGGATTCAGAGTCAATCATTCCCATCAATCTCTCTTTGAGCTGAAGTAATCTTTCTGTTTTATTTTGCTTTTTAACTGGATTCGCAAAAAGTGTTTTGAAAGAATATTCCGTCCCAAGATAGTTTTCATCTAAGAAACTTGTTAAACCAAATAATTCCATAAGATTGTTTTGTAGAGGTGTTGCTGTGAGAAGAATCTTCGGTCTACCTTTCAAAACCTCGCGGATTTTCTTTGCAGTTTTGTTTTTCTTTCTCCAAACATTTCTCAGGCGGTGTGCTTCGTCAATTACAACAAGATCCCACTGAATCGTTGCACAAATAAAATCATATCTATAGGCAAAGTTGTGTGAAGCAATAAAGACACCGCCGTCTTCTAGTGGATTAGCTCTCATTTGTTCTTTTTGCATTTTCTTCAAAATTGGGCCATCAAGAATTTTACTTTCAAGATAAAAACGATTTTTGAGTTCATCCTGCCATTGTGTACGAAGAGAAGCGGGCACGAGAATCAATATTTTCTGACGTCCTTCTGCCATGAGTTGATCTATGACTAGCCCTGCTTCAATCGTTTTTCCTAGTCCTACCTCATCAGCTAAAATAGCACCCCTAGAAAGCGGACTTTTAAATGCAAAAATTGCGGCATCAACTTGGTGGGGATTCAGATCAATATTTGCCGCCCGAATCGAATTATTAAGTTTCTCTCTATCAGAAACCGATTTTTTTTCCGTGAGAGCGTGTGCTAAGTATGTTTTAAAAAGTTCCGACATATATTATTTCTTTTTTATAAGCTCCCGACCTAAAGGACCCTCGATTAACTTTATAGTTTCTTCCATTAGTTGATTCCAAGTATATGCTCCTTTATACCACATCAACACCGCATCAGTTCTTCGACTTAATAATTTAAGAAAACTCTGCCATGTAAAACCGGCAGGCTTTAGTATTTCTTTCCACTGACCCCATAGATACTTCGGTAATTGATTGCCATACCAAATATTAAGCGTATCCCAGTTAATATCAGGGGAGGGACTGTTCATTTTTTTAATATTTAGAATCCAGGCTTTTACCTCCGTTGGTTCTTTTGGTATAAATAAGTCCATACCCCAAGTATATCAGGTATGATTTTTTTGTCAATTACTTTTCTGGGTCTATGGAAACAACACAAATGTCAGTTGGAGTCATCGTCAGTTTTTATATTCATTGAAAAATCCACACCGACATTAAACAGCTGGTCAATATAAGTCGATTCCCCCTCGCCCATCCCAAATTTAAAAATCTTCCCGCCAAACTAAAATAGAATGGAAATGCGAGGGGGTGAGGGCAGAGCGCGCCTTTGGCGCGCTGGCGGAATTGTTTTGCATTACCACATTATCGGAGCGTAGAGTTCAGTTTCAAGTTAAGAGGCACGCGTAGCGTGCGCATTAGGAATTTTTACTAAAATAGGTTCTAGCTGATTTTAATAAGGACTCCAGCAGTGTACCTAAAGGTTTTTTCGTAAAATTTTAGCGCGCAGAGCGGAGCTCTGCGTAATGGCTGAAAGCATTTCCGGACGCAATGCGGGATTTTAGGGTGAGGTTCGAAAAATTCAAAAGCCGAAGATTTTTGGCGGAAGAGTTTTTTGGAGGGGAGATCGTACAGAATAGATAACACTTGCCCCACCCGCCCGTGCGCGTGTTAAAATTCCTCCCTTAATGAATTGCAAATTTAAATGGATACGGAATGTATTCTTGTATAAATATATTCAACTCATTTATTTTTATAGGTGCAAAAATGTATTCCCAAGAGTTATGTGAAAGATTGTAATTGAAAGCATCTATAACTTGGCGACTCACTTCTCTTAATTCCTCCTCCTCTTTTTTCCAAGTCATATGTACGGCTAAATTTTTTGTAAGCGGAAAAAAGACTTCACAGTGTGGCGTTACCAAACCTTTCGGAGGATTATAAACATTAACTTTTTCTGGGGGAACAAAATATACAAGAGGATTGTCATTTGTAACAAAAAACCTATTATTTGATTTACATATAGTCATTGTCATTTGATGGAAAATGTTGATATGTTCTTCTACTAACAATAATGCATGCTTAATAAAATATGCATTTGGATATTTAACAGCATAATTTTTATTAATAAATGAATCTCGCATTTCAGCTGCGAACTCTATTGTAATTTCTTTGCCTGTGACTTCTTTTGCGTGCTGTTGTACTTCTTCTACAGTCATTCTTTCATAATTTAATGCCATTAAATGTTTTTTCATTTGCTCGTCCATTTCTTCTATTTCTTTCTTAAAAAGTGGAGTGCGAACTCTCATAGAAGCCATCATTAAACAAAGAGGGTCTTTCACGCTAGGAGGCACAGGTGATCCATTGCCCAAAGTTTCTATTTCAGATATTACAGTATCATAAACATCTTCCCCTAATTCTTGAAATATATTTTCCAGATCATCACTACTAATGCCTGCAATTTCAGGGTCATAGAGATGTTTCTCCACGCCGACATTTAATAGTCCGTTTTCGCCACGAACTTCTAAAATCCTATCACTAGGTGAGATTTTTAAATCATCAAAGAATTTCGCCCCTTTTTTATACATAAAAAGCACATCATCGTTTAGAAAGTGTTTAAGATATGTTCTTGGCAAATAGTGACTTCGGATTGTTGTCATATTATTAAAGTTGTATAATGCGATTATGCGCTACTTTCTTTACGCTCGCAAATCAACCGATGTGGAGGACAAGCAAGTTCTCTCTATTGAAGCACAGATTGATGAACTACGAATGCTCGCGAAGCGGGAAAATCTTTCTATTGTAGAAGAATTCATAGAAAAACGCTCTGCAAAAATTCCGGGCAGACCGATATTTAATGACATGCTTTCGCGTATTCAAAATGGCGAAGCGCAAGGAATTGTTTGTTGGAAAATTGACCGACTATCTCGTAACCCTGTTGATAGCGGAAAAATCCAATGGCTTTTGCAAAAGGGAATAATTGCTCACATACAAACACACGGTCAAAGTCATTATCCAAATGACAATGTTTTAATGATGTCTGTTGAATTAGGTATGGCGAATGAATATGTCCGGCAGTTGAGTGAAAATACTGCGCGAGGACTCCGACAAAAAGCGCGACGCGGAGAATTTCCCGGCTTCGCTCCGATAGGGTACATCAATAATCCAGTGATTAAGAAAATAGAACTGCATCGTAAAAACGCAAAAATTGTCAAAAAGTTATTTGAAGTGTACGCCACAGGCAAAGTTAATCTTAAATATATTGCCGAGTTTATGGAAAAATCCGGCATCAAATCAAGGAAAAATAATCGATGTAATATTTCGCGCATCTCGGCAATCATCACAAACCCGATTTATTACGGGCAGTTTCGCCATGCAGGAGAAATCTATGAAGGCAAGCATACACCGATTATTACTAAAGAACTTTTTGACAAAGCAAATGCTGTTTTGCAATCTAGGAATCGCCAACCAAACGAAAAATTCAACCCAAGACCTCTGTGCAGTTTACTTTCGTGTGCGTCGTGCGGTATGGGTATCACGGGGGAGATAAAAATAAAACGACAGAAAAATGGAAATACGCACCAATACACTTATTATCATTGCTCCAAGAAATCAAAGACACGAAAATGTGATGAGCCATGTATTAGGGGAGAAGAATTAGATCGCCAACTTTCCGTAATGCTCGGCGCATATGCTATGCCTAAAGAATGGGTAGAAGAATTATTTGGCAAGTTAGATATTGAGGAAACTAAAATCAATGATTCAGCTTCTGATGCAGTTTTGGAACTGCGAGAAAAATCAGAAGATTTTTCTCGCAACATAAAAAGACTCACGGATGTCTATGTAGCCCAAGACATTGAGCGCGAAGACTACATTAGAGCGTCGTCGCTCGCTTATGTCGGAAAAGAAATCCGTAGACGAGCAAATAGCCAAACTTTTGTATACCCCGTCTCTATGGTTAGAACCGACGCGAGAATGGATAAAAGACGCTTCAATGCTAGGTGAAATAGCAAAAACAGACGACCTCCCCTCCAAAAAACTCTCCCTCCAAAAAATCTTTGGCTCGAACCTCACCCTAAAATCCCGCATTGCGTCCGGAAATGCTTTCAGCCACTACGCAGAGCTCCGCTCTGCGCGCGAAAATTTTACGAAAAAACCTTTAGGTACACTGCTGGAGCCGAGAGTGGGAGTCGAACCCACGTTCCTACTTTACGAAAGTAGTGTTCTACCACTGAACTATATCGGCTGGAGTGCCTCTTAAACAAGGCTCGAACTTACTTTATCAAAAATTCAGGAGAAGTGCCAAATGTAAAAGCGGACTCGGTTTTGCGAAAGCGATTTTTGGGAAAAATGAATTCGCAAAACCTCGGCTAATATTTTCTTAAATTCGGCGGGATTAAATTCCACCCTAGGAGGTTTGGGGTGAGCTTGGGATTGGGACCCAAGCACAAGACCTTTTGAGACGGTACTCCGTCCAAAAGGTGTACTGCTCTCGTAGAGAGGAATGCGGGAAACCCAAAATCCAAAATACTCGGTGCCTTCGTTCATCATATCACATTGTGTCGGGTCTAAAGGAATACACCCTCGGCATCCGCCTCGGGAATTTCCGCTAGGGCTACGAGCGCCAGTTCTAGGTATGGGAACGGCTCAAATACCAGGAAATGAGCCGTTCCCATTTCTAGTTGGGGAGAGGATTCTCCTCTCCCCAGCGCGGTGCCTCGGTTCGTGCTCCCTACGGTCGCATCCCGCAAAGCGGGACAGGGCTCACCCCACCCGGCCGCACAAACCCCTCTCAGTTTTTTCAGTTCTCGTTTGGTGTGTAGCTTTCGCTTTCGATTTAGGATTGCATACCACTCAGGCGCTCGTCTTTTTCTTCTAACGGGTCTAGCGGAAATGCCCGAAGGCGGAAAATGCATGCGCTTGGTCCCCTCCCTCCCGTGCGCGTGTTAAAACTTTTGCCTCTGGCAAACTCCCTATATAATATAAAGCTGGAATTTACATTTGATAGGTTTAACCCTTAAACCTACTAAGATATATTGACTTTTATAGGTTTATGTACTAAACTTGCTAAATATGGTTAATACAGACAAAAAAGTTCGCATAGGTGAAGCTGCTAAAATACTTGGTATTTCAGTTCAAACTTTACGTAATTGGGAAAAATCTGGTAAATTGCAACCCCAGCGTAGTGCTGGAAAGCAACGTTATTATTTATTGAAAGATCTAAAAAGTTTTGCTTTAGATATAAAAGCTATAGGTTTAGCGTGGGCGATAAGTTCTATACCACCAGATCTCAGTAGTGATTTATATTGTGAACGCCAGGACCGGTTTACAAGCCGTTTATCCAAAATGGGCTCTGAGTTTCAAAATAATAAAAATATTTCTGAAGAACTTGCCTCACTCATCACTCTTGTGGTTGGTGAAATTGGCGATAACTCTTTCGCACACAATGTGGGTAATTGGCCTGACGTTCCAGGCATATTTTATTCGTATGATATAAGAAAGAGAATTATAGTTCTGGCAGACCGAGGACGTGGAGTCAAGGCTACTCTCCAGCAAGTTAGACCGTCTATTGCTACTGATACAGAAGCGCTTACTGTTGCATTCAATGAGATTATCTCAGGAAGAAATCCAGAAAAAAGAGGGAACGGATTGAAAGTTGTACGAAATGTTACTGAATCGAAAGAAATTGGACTTCTCCTCCGCTCCGGCATTGCTAAGGTTAGTGTAGGTGTTAAAAAACCAGATTCAATTATTACCAAAATAGCAAAAGAAAACATTAGAGGTACATATAGTGTTATAATGTTCTAGTAATTAAAATATGCAAACTATTTATCTTAAAAAATTTGGAAATGTGCTTGTGTCCCGTCCTCTAGGACAAGAGGCATTTAATGCAATTCGTCCACAACTAAATCCAGAAGTTCCTGTTCAAATTGATTTTGATCAAGTTTTAACTATTACTCCTTCTTGGCTAGACGAGTTTCTTACCAATCTTGCTGACTTTAATAAAGGCAAGGTGGAATTGCTTCCCACAACAAATCCTTCTGTACTGGCTGCATTACCAGTTCTTGCAACAGCCAGAAAGGATTTAGTGGCGGATATTGTAAATAGAGCCCTACAACAAATGCAAAAATAATAAATAACCTATCAAAGTTATGAATTACTTTTTATACGCTCGAAAATCAACAGATGTAGAAGACAAACAAATCCTCTCTATTGAATCCCAGCTCGCCGAACTACGCGAACTTGCAAAGAGAGAGAATCTTCACATTGCCGATGAATTTATAGAAAAACGCTCCGCAAAAATTCCAGGACGCCCTGTCTTTAATGAAATGCTAAAAAGAATACAAGCAGGCGAAGTTCAGGGAATTGTTTGCTGGAAAATTGACCGCTTATCGCGTAATCCTGTTGATAGTGGAAAAATACAATGGCTTCTGCAACAAGGAATAATCCAACATATACAAACGCACAGCCAAAGTCATTATTCAAATGACAATGTTTTAATGATGTCCGTTGAGTTAGGTATGGCGAATGAATATGTCCGACAATTAAGCGAAAACACCGCTCGCGGACTACGACAAAAAGCGCGAAATGGAGATTTCCCAAGTCTCGCTCCGTTTGGCTACATAAATAATCCTGCGGTTAAGAAAATTGCTATTCATAAGAAAAACGCAAAGCTCGTCAAAAAAATGTTTGAACTTTACGCAACGGGAAATGTCCGCTTGGAAAATCTCGCGGTGATTTTAGAAAAGGCAAACATATTTTCCAAAAATAAAAATCGCATTCATGTTTCGCGAGTATCACATATCATAAATAATCCAATTTATTACGGACACTTTCGCCATGCCGGAGAAATATATGAAGGCAAACATCAGCCAATTATTTCTAAAGCACTTTTTGATAAAGCTAACTCTGTATTGAGAGGTCGAGGTCGCACTCCCGATAAGAAAACTGACCCAAGACCATTTTGTGGACTTCTTTCGTGTGGAAATTGTGGTATGGGAATTACGGGAGAAATAAAAATAAAACGACAAAAGAATGGCACTACCCATCTTTACACTTATTATCATTGTTCAAAAAAATCTAAAACACAAAAATGTTCTGAACCTTGTATCAGAGCGGAAGAATTAGACCGCCAATTATCAAACATACTCAGCGAATATATTTTGCCGAAAGAATGGGCGACAAAATTATTCGCTATGTTAGATACCGAAGAACAGAAAACAAAACAAACTGCTTCGGAGGCAGTTCAAGAATTGCGAGGAGAAGAAAAAGACATTTCTCACAATCTCGCCCGACTTACTGATGTCTATGTCGCACAAGACATTGAGCGAAGCGACTACCTAGAAAGGCGTCGTTTGCTTATGTCCAAGAAGAAGTCTATCGAGGAGCAAATAGCTCGTTTTGAGCGAACCCCCTCCGCATGGATCGAACCGACGCGAGAATGGATAAAAGACGCTTTAATACTGGATGAAATATCAAAAACAGCCGACCTCCCCTCCAAAAAACTCTCCCTCCAAAAAATCTTTGGCTCGAACCTCTTTTTAAAATCCCGCATTCCGTCTGGAAACCCTTTGCCACATTACGCGGAGCTTCGCTCCGCGCGAAAAAATTTTACGAAAAAATCGTTCTCTTTGATTGCGGAGCCGTTGGTGGGGATCGGACCCACGGTCTCGTTCTTACCAAGAACGTGCTTTACCACTAAGCTACAACGGCATAAGGACAATAGTAATTTATTCTGACTAACGAGGAGCATGTGTAAATTTATTTACACAACGTCCGAGTGAATTCAAAACATAGATTACTATATATTCACTTTTTTTGCAAAAATTTGCTATACTCATTCTTGTGGCAACTGAAGACAAAAATACAATAGAAAAAGAAATAAATGAACTCGAAGCGCAAATGCTTTTGCCAGATTTTTGGAGTGACAAAAATAAAGCACAAAATATTTTGAAAGAATTGGCGGAATTAAAAAACAAAAAAGAAGGTTTGGGGAAATATGATAAAGGAAACGCTATCGTGACGATAATCTCCGGCGCCGGCGGGGACGATGCGGAAGATTTTTCGGCTATGCTTCTTATTATGTATCTCAAGTATGCAGATAAAAAAGGCTGGGGGATAAAATTTATTCATGAGCATAAAAATGAACATAATGGATATAAAAATGTTTCTTTTGAGATAATAAGGAAGGGTGCTTACGGAACTCTCAAGAACGAATCTGGCGTGCACCGCTTGGTGCGTATTTCTCCATTTAATGCCAAAAAGTTACGGCACACTTCTTTTTCTTTGGTAGAAGTTCTGCCGAAGTTTTCTAAGCTAGAGGAGCGGGACATAGTTATTCCGGAAGCAGATTTGAAAATAGAATTTGCCCGTTCTAGCGGCCCTGGCGGGCAGAATGTGAACAAAAGAGAGACAGCTGTGCGCATTGTCCATATTCCAAGCGGTATTGCCGTCTCGGCCTCCGGCGAGCGCAGTCAAGAACAAAATCGCGAGCAGGCTATGAGTATTCTGCGAGCAAAAATATTTAAAAAAGCGGAAAAACAAAAAAGATGTGTAGAAGAAAGTCTGCAATTAAACAAAAACATGGAGATAGAATGGGGGAACCAAATTCGTTCATATGTCTTGCATCCTTATAAAATGGTCAAAGACCATCGTACCGGCGTAGAAACTTCGAATACCGAGGCGGTTTTGAATGGAGAGATAGATATTTTTATAAAAAATTTTCCTCAGCCTCACTACGCTCCGATTTAAATATGATACAATGTAAAGGATGATCTATTTCAACAACGTTTCTAAAAATTATAGGGATGCGCTAGCGCTGGACGATGTGACTTTTTCGATCACCGCTGGAGAATTTGTTTCCATTGTCGGACGCTCTGGGGCGGGCAAGACGACCCTGACCAAAATGATTTTGGCTGACGATGTTCCAACGGAAGGCACTGTTTTTTTCGAATCCATCGATGTGCATAAACTGAAAAATAAAGGTCTGACCAAGTTACGCCGCCGGATCGGAGTTGTATTTCAAGATTTCAAATTACTCTCGAACAAAACTGCTTACGAGAATATAGCTTTCGCTATGGAAGCTGTCGGCAAGAGCGATGAAGAGATAGCAACGGATGTGCCGCATGTGCTCGAGCTAGTGGATCTCGGCCACCGGCTGTACCATTTTCCGAGCCAAATGTCTGGGGGTGAGCAACAGAGGCTTGCCATAGCGAGGGCCATCATCAACCAGCCCGAGCTTATCATTGCGGATGAGCCTACCGGTAATCTAGATCCCATCAATACCCACGAGATCGTGCAAATTTTAAAAAAAATAAATGACTTAGGTACGACGGTGATCTTGGCTACGCATAACAAAAGCGTGATTGATTCTGTCGGTAGCCGGATCATCACCATGGAAAACGGCAAAATTATTAGAGACACCAAACATAGTAAGTAATAAGTAGAATCGTGCTATTATAATTAGGCGCTAGTGACTAGTCGCTAGAACCTAGAATCTATAACCTAATCCATGACTGAACTCAAAAGAATTATTAAAGCGGGATTTATAAATTTCAAGAGAGGCGGCTCGGTTTCCGCTGCGGCAGTGCTACAAGTGATAAATACTCTCGCGGTGATCGTTACGATTATTCTCTTGCAAGCGGTGCTGTATTCATCGCTCGATGTTATCCGAAACAAAGTGGATGTAACTATTTACTTTAATGTGGGCGCGAGCGAGTCGAAAATAATGTTCCTACGGGAGTCTCTCTTGAAATTGCCAGAAGTGGCCAGTGTCTCCTATACTAGCAGCGAAGAAGTGTTAAAACTTTTCCGAGAACGTCACCAGAACGATTACCCGACGATTGCGGCCTTGGACGAGATAGGCGAGAATCCGCTCGGCGCTACGCTCAATATCAAAACCAAAGAAATTTCCCAATACGAAAATATTGCGAATTTTTTAAAGTCTGACAATGCGCTGGTCTCCGGTTCTTCGGATATTATCAATCACTCCAATTATTATGACAACAAATTGGTGATCGAAAAATTGAATGCCATTATTTCCGGCGCTCGGCGCCTCGGCTTTCTTCTTACCCTATATCTTGTGATTTCGGCCATCATAATCACCTACAACACGATCCGCCTGACTATATTCATTTCGAAAGAAGAGATCGGGGTGATGCGCTTAGTCGGTGCTTCGAAAATGCGGGTGCGCGGTCCATTTATGATCGAAGGCGCGATTTATGGCGTTATTTCCAGTATCTTAATCCTGCTTCTCTTCTGGCCGATTACGGCATGGCTCGGGCGCAACATGACTCTTTTCCTCGGACTAAATCTTTACGATTATTATCTTTCCAATTTCCTCCAGATTTTTGCAATAATTTTATTATCAGGTATACTCCTTGGAGTGATTTCCAGTTTCTTGGCGGTTCGGAAGTATTTGAATAAATAAATGAAGGATAATGAAAAAAAATAATTGTAAATATATTTTTGTAGTGGGGGGGGTTATGTCTAGCGTGGGCAAAGGTATTGCTGCCGCCTCGATCGGTAAGATTTTACAGTCTCGTGGATATAAAGTCGCCAACTTAAAGGCGGATATGTATGTAAATATTGACGCTGGCACTATCCGTCCGGCAGAACACGGGGAAGTTTTTGTTGGTGAAGATGGCATTGAAGCGGATCAGGACCTAGGCAATTACGAGCGTTTTACCGACCAAACGAGCACTCGCGAGAATTACATAACCACTGGCCAGATCTATGCCGAAGTCATCCGACGCGAGCGTAATCTGGAGTACGAAGGTGAAGATGTTGAAGTTTATCCGGACATTCCCAAAGAAATAATCCGGCGCATCGAGGTCTGTCAGAAAAAAAATAATTCAGAGATCACTATTATTGAATACGGTGGCACTGTGGGCGAATACCAGCTCCTGCCTTTCTTGGAAGCCGCGAGAATGATGAAGTCTAAAAATCCGGAAGATGTTTTGTTTGTTTTGATAAGTTATCTGCCGACACCGACTCTCCTTGGAGAGCAGAAATCCAAGCCGACTCAGCGCGCCGTGATTGATTTACATTCGGTAGGCCTTAATCCAGATTTTGTGATTTGTCGAGCTGATAAGCCCGCCACATCCGACATTAAAAAAACCATTAATAATGTCTGCAGTCTCTCGATCGAGCGGATAATTTCCGCGCCGAATGTTTATTCGATTTATGACGTGCCAGTAAATTTTGAAAAGGATAATTTTGGGGAGACTTTGCTTAAAGCTCTTCATTTGCCGGTACGTAAGCGAGATTTATCCGAGTGGGTAACTCTCGCCCAAAAAATAAAAAAAATAGACAAAGAAGTTAAGATCGGCATCGTGGGAAAATATTTTAATTTCAAATCTTGCAAAGACACTTACATTTCCGTCATCGAATCTATTAATCACGCTTCTTGGGCGCTCGGTTTTAAGCCCAATATTTTATGGCTCGATTCGGAGAAATACGAAAAAGATAGCTCGCTTCTTTGTGAGCTTGATAGTTTGGACGGCATTATTGTGCCCGGGGGTTTTGGTAATCGAGGAGTGGAGGGGATGATTCTCACGGCGGATTATGCTCGCCTAAAAAAGATCCCGTACTTCGGCTTGTGCTTGGGCATGCAGATTATGACCATCGCCTATGCCCGAAATATTCTTAAATTAAAAGATGCCAACTCGACCGAAATGGATCCTGAAACCCCGCACCCAGTCATCGCTACCATGGCGGACCAAGTGGACAAAATAAAAAATAAAAATTACGGGGCAACCATGCGGCTCGGCGCTTACCCGGCTATGCTAAAACGCGGAAGCCTTGCTTCCGCAGCGTATGGTCAGGCAGAAATCTCCGAACGTCATCGGCACCGCTATGAAGTCGATAATAAATATGTCGAACAACTTCAAAAAGCCGGACTGGTTTTCTCCGGAGTTTCGCCAGATGGCACGCTGATGGAAATTGCCGAACTGCCAAAGAAAGATCATCCATTTTATCTGGGTACGCAGTTTCATCCGGAATTCAAATCTCGCCCGTTTGCCCCGCATCCGCTTTTCACGGCTTTCGTCAAAGCGGCGAAAAGGAAATAAAAATTGTAAGTATTGAAAAAGTGGAATAAATTATAACTTAAAAGTATTCACCAGAATTTAACCCTTAGAAAATAGCCCAAAAGATGTCCACAGATTATCCCAAAAGCCTGATTTGACATCCTTTTTGCTTTAGATTATACTGGCTTTATCAGTATGACAATAACAAAAAATAAACTCAAAAGGCGGCCTTAATTGCAGACTTTCTTTTGTCTGTTAGCCGCCCGAAAGGCGGTTTTTTTGTTGAAAAATCAGGACGGAACGAAAATTGAAAATTTAATTTCTGTCGGGTGTTAGTGAGGGCTAAACCCAAGAGGGTCGCCCGGCGTGCGAAACACGCTTAGGGTCTTTTTAAGCCCAGACAGATAAGTTTCCAAACAAGAAGCGGTTCTTGTTTGGAAACTCGATATTTAAATATTTAAACATTTAAATATCAGCTCCGACGCAAGTCGGAGCGCATGTGGTTTTCAAATTTCTTAACAGGAAATTTAAGGGCGTACGGTGGATGCCTTGACTTTAAGAGGCGATGAAGGACGTGGCGTTGCTGCGATAAGCTTCGGGGAGGTGCTTAGCAACCTTTGATCCGGAGATTTCCGAATGGGGAAACCCTGTTCCATTTAAACGGAACAATTTTTATCTTTATGATAAAAGAGCGCACCCTGGGAAGTGAAACATCTCAGTACCAGGAGGAAAATAAACCAACGCGTGCGTAGCACGCGGTATTTAAATATTTAAATGTTTAAATCTCGCGTGTTACGCACGCACATTTCCCCAGTAGCGGCGAGCGAAAAGGAAGAAGCCCAAACTTCGACGCAAGTCGGAGGGTTGTAAGGTAGCAGTTTTTATTTAATTAGAGAGGAGTCAAAAAATAAGTTATTAGCTTAAATTGCTGGAAAGCGACACCATAGAGGGTGATAGTCCCGTAAGCGAAAATAATTTATCTCTTTTATTGCTATTCTTGAGTACCCCAGGACATGAATGGCCGGGGGGAATCTAGCGGAACTAACCGCTAAGGCTAAATACTCTTAAAGATCGATAGTGAACTAGTACCGTGAGGGAAAGGTGAAAAGCAGCCCGATTAGGGCGGTGAAATAGACCTGAAACCGTATGTTTACAAGGAGTCGATGCTCCGCTTCGGCGGGGCTACGGCGTGCCTATTGAAGAATGAGCCAACGAGTTTATTCATACTGCTGGTGAAGTGGACTAAAACCACAGAACCATAGGGAAACCGAGTGTTAATAGCGCGCAGTCGCGGAGCGAAAGCAATGTGACAGTATAGTAGTATGCATAAGACCCGAAACTAGGTGAGCTTGCCATGAGCAGGATGAAGTGCCGCGAAAGCGGCATGGAGGTCCGAACCGGTAGATCGTACAACGTCTTCGGATGACTTGTGGTAAGGAGTGAAAAGCTAATCGAACCTAGTAATAGCTGGTTCTCTCCGAAATAGCTTTAGGGCTAGCGTCAAATGTTTTCTCTGGGGGTAGAGCACTGGAAGATTCGGACAGGTCGCAAGATCGCTGAACCTATCAAACTCCGAATACCAGAGACCATAGTTTGGCAGTTAGGCCATGGGGGCGAAGCTCCATTGGCCAAAAGGGAAACAGCCCAGATCTCAATATAAGGTCCCTAAATTCATGCTAAGTGTAAAATAAGAAGGTGGAGTTTCTTAAACAATGAGGAGGTTGGCTTAGAAGCAGCCATCCTTTAAAGATAGCGTAACAGCTCACTCATCTAGAGATTTTGCGTCGAAAATAATTGGGGCTAAGCATGATACCGAATGTGAGGATTTTAGAAGTCTACGGACACCTAAAGTGGTAGGAGAGTGTTCCACTCTGCTGTGAAGGAGTACTCGTGAGAGACTCTGGAGCGTGTGGAAGTAAGAATGTTGGCACAAGTAACCGCAATGACGCTGAGAACGCGTCACGTCGAAAGATCAAGGTTTCCTTGGTAATGTCAATCAGCCAAGGGTTAGTCGGGCCTAAGGGAATGGCGAAAGCCGTACTCGATGGGCAGTAGGTTAATATTCCTACACTTTTGTATTTTGTGACGGGATGACGGAGGGTAGTATGTATCGCTCATTATTGGATTTGAAGTTCGTGTCTTGATTATGCTCTATAGGAAAATCCGTAGAGTGCCTTAGATGGCGCATGAAAGAGAAGCGAAAAGTTTTATTCTTCGGGATAAGATAATGATACAAAGCACGCTTCCAAGAAAAATCTCTAAACTTATGAATATAGAATCCGTACCGCAAACCGACACAGGTGATCAGGTCGATTAGACCAAGACGAACGAGTGAGTGGTCCCCAAGGAACTCGGCAAAAAAGCAGCCGTAACTTCGGGATAAGGCTTCCCCATGCATCACATTGCATGTGATGCGAAATTTAAATGTTGAAATATTTAAATATTTAAATCTCGCATCGCGCGTAGCGTGATGCATGGGGCGCAGTGAAAGTATCTCTGGCAACTGTTTACCAAAAACACAGCTCCCTGCGAACTCGTAAGAGGATGTATAGGGGGTGACACCTGACCAATGCCAGAAGGTCAAATATAGCCGTTGTGCGCATCACATTGCATGTGATGCTGATGTTTAAACATTTAAATATTTAAATTTCAGCATCGCGCGTAGCGCGATGCGCATGGTGAGTTATATAAGCCCTGGTGAATGTCGGCCGTAACTATAACGGTCCTAAGGTCCTGACGTTTTGATCTCAAATCAAGACGGAAGGATGACTGGGACTGTTGTAGAAAAAGGTAAATAATTAAATTAAAAAATTATTAGATTATTCGAATGCTACCTGCTTTGCAGTAATGCAAAGACAGTCAAAACTTGGCTAACGAGAGACCAGCGTCAAGTACCCTAACTTCTAACGAAGTGGGTAAAGATAGAGTCCTTCTTAGGAGTAGAAGAGCGAAATTCCTTGTCGGGTAAGTTCCGACGCGCACGAATGGTGTAATGACTGGAGAACTGTCTCGGGGACCAGCTCGGTGAAAATACAATACCGGTGAAGATGCCGGTTAAGTGCAGTTAGACGAAAAGACCCTATGAAGCTTTACTATAACTTTATATTGAGCATATTTTTGGACTGCGTAGAATAGATGGGAGAGGTCTGATGGATTCGTTTTCGGATGAATTCTACTCGTCAGTGAAATACCATTCTTTTTGAGGATATGTTCTAACCAAAACGGCAAAAACGTTTTGAGACAGTATATGGCGGATAGTTTTACTGGGGCTGTACCCTCGAGTACTTGAAACACCTCATCCCCCGCCTTCCCCTGAAAGGGGAAGGGGCACCCTCTCCTTTCAGGAGAGGGCAGGGTGAGGTTGGGTTTTGAGTATTCGAATTTTACAGCTCCAATGTCAAAGAGACTCTTTGACATGAAACAAAAATAGGGGGGCTTTCACGAAACAGATAGAGTTTTAGACTCTAGACAGAGGCTAAACCTCTGTCTGTATCAAAATTGTGATTGGAAAGTTGGGAATTTGCTGGAAAAACCGGTTAAAACATTCTTAATTACAAAATGTTCACCCGACCCTAGAGCAAACAAAGATTGCTCGGGTTTAGGGGGTATGGTATACTACTTGCATTAGTAAGTAACAATGTATACCTGCGGTTAATCAGCAGGGAAATAAAATTATATGGGAGAAAATGCACCAAAACAAGAAGCACCTTCAATTAAATCTTTATTGACAAAAAGACAGAAAGATTCTTTCATAAAATTTTTCGGTCAAAATTGGTATGAAAGAATAGACGCTTTAACTCCACAAGAATGGGAAAAGGTACGTCAAACAGCCGAAGATTTAAAAGAAATAGGACGTTTCCTTATAAAGTAAAAAAACTAATTAAAATAATTCCCTCAGAGACTACAAACCAACCTCGCCTCATCGGCGAGAATGTATAGTCCGATCTTCATGGCGACATGAAGTTAACACAAATGCCTAAAAAGTAAAGGAGGGGTTTAAAGGTCAGCTAGGCGCGAATGGAAACCGTGCCGATAGTGTATGAGCACAAGCTGGCTTGACTGTAAGACGTACTTGTCAAGCAGGTGGGAAACCAGAATCAAGTGAACCGACCACCCGTGTTAGACGCGGTGGAAGATTAACGGATAAAAGCTACTCTAGGGATAACAGGCTAGTTCCGCCCAAGAGTTCATATCGACGGCGGAGTTCGGCACCTCGATGTCGGCTCACCTTAGCGCGGCGGCGGAGAAGCTGCCAAGCGTTTGGCTGTTCGCCAATTAAAAAGGTACGCGAGCTGGGTTCAGACCGTCGAAAAGCGAAGCTTTTCGACAAGTAAAAAGTTATAAAGTCGAAAGTAAAAAGTTTGGCTGATCGACAGTTTGAACCCTCAGAGGCTAAAACATTTGCTTTGCAAATGTTCGCCCGAACCTAGAACAAACGAAGTTTGTTCGGTTTTAGGGAAGAAAAAATTACTGTTTTAATCGAAGACAACCAAGTGCATTAAATTGCACACACGGCGGCGTCCCGATGTAAATCGGGATGGCAAGCTAATTTATATCGGAGAAATCCCTAGAACTTTTGTAAACAAAAGTTCGGGCGATAGTTTGCTTTGCAAATTATTTAGCCTACTAAATTTTTAGGGATAACGCCGAGGGAATTCCCATAAATGGGATGCCCGTAGAGACTGAATGTTAGACATCCTGAGCTTGTCGAAGGATGATGTCACAGTCCAATCCCACGAGTAATCGTGGACATCCTAACCCGATAGCGGGCGGATAAATAGATGCGTGAGACAGGTTGGTCTCCTATCTACTGCACTCGTTGATTCTTGAAAAGATCTGCTTCTAGTACGAGAGGACCGAAGTGGACTGACCTCTGGTGTGCCTGCTGTTCTGCCAAGAGCAATGCAGGGTAGCTATGTCGGGAATGGATAACCTCTGAAAGCATCTAAGAGGGAAGCCAGCTTTAAGATTAGGAATCGTTAAGAACCGTGAGAGATGATCACGTTGATAGGCTTTAAGTGTAAGGCGAGTAATCGCTTGAGCTGAGAAGTACTAATGTTTCGATTCCTGTTAAGAACTTTGGAAATCACACTCCGACTGAAATCGGAGACCAAAAAATAAATGTTTAAATATTTAAACATCAGCATTGCTTTTTAGCGATGCGCAATCGAGTTTTCAGTGTTGGTGATTTGTCGCAAGGGTCACACCTCTTCCCATTCCGAACAGAGAAGTTAAGCCTTGTTGAGCCGATGATAGTCTTTTTGGCAAAAGTAGGCAGTCGCCAGCACCGAGTACTTGATTCTGGAAACCGGTAATTTTTACTGGTTTTTTTGTGGCGTGATGGTATACTATTTGCATTAGTAATAATGTAGGCCTGCGATGAATCAGCAGGGAATTAAATAAGTTTATGCCTATGGAACAAAATATTGAGGTTGTTAAAAATTTAGAATCAAATAAAAATAAAACAATCAGATTAATTTTTGTTGTACTTCTTTTGAGTTTAATGTTACTTATGTTATTTTCTGGATCAAATATTTTACCGAAATCAATTTTTTTTGATTGGTTAGGTGGAGTTATTTTAGTCGCTCTTATATCAATAATTTGTGTACCGATGCTTATAAGCAAAGATCCAAAGACACGAATTGCTGGTAGATTCGTTACTCTTTTTATTATTGTTGTTATTTTATTTTCTATTTTTGTACTCCCAATGTTAGGATGATAATTATTAGTTTATAAGAATTTATTTTTACGGAAATTATTGTAAATAGCGCTTTATGCGCTATCTGGGAAAAGAGTCACACCTCGCTAAAAGTATTTTTCTGCTGAAAAATCTTTTCGCCATGCCTCGCGCCGTCGCGCTCCAGCCTTGCAAACGGGTCCCTATCCCGTTTTCCGTTTTCACCCATTCGAACAGAGAATAAGCAAAAGCATGCCCCGTACTGAGCTTTGCTCTAGTGCTGAGGTAGGCAGTCGCCAGCACCGAGTACTTGATTCCAAAATCAACCAGTAAATATTGCTGGTTTTTTGTGTTATAATGTAGCTTATGAAAGAACATTTTACTCAAACGGAAAATAAATCAGAAAAGGAGCGCCTCTTAAAATTAACTTTGAGAGAGTTGTATGCTGAATTATCAGTAAGTAAACAACCTGTTGGTAGATTAGAAACGCTATGTTCAAGAGAGATTCATGATAATGATGGAACTAAGGATATAAAGGGCATAGAAAATTTTAAGACTTATGGAGATTTGCCAATTAATCAATTTACCAAAATCCCAATAAATTATTGGATGGAAATGACTCGTGACGTTGGAGTAACCACGTTAAATGTATTAAAAAGTAAATTAGAAGGGAATGGTATTTTTATGGCAGCTCGTAGGGACATTTTTCGTGAAGAATATAATGAAAGACGAAAACTAGAAAAAATTAGAGAACTTCTTAGCCGAAAAAATACTCTTGAATTACAAATTAAGAAAATCAATGAACAGCTGGTAAAATTGGGCTATTCTAAGGAGAATTAGATTTGTTTTTGAACTTGTAAAAACTGCTGTTGCGAAACTTAAAGTTGTTTTGATTAGGTTACACCTCCTCCTTACAGGAGCAGTCCACTCATTGGACTTTTTGCTATGCAAAAATTCTCAATGAGTCTTGCGGTCGGGTCCCAATCCCGACCTCACCCATTCCGAACAGAGAAGTTAAGCCTTGTTGAGCCGATGATAGTCTTTTTGGCGAAAGTAGGCAGTCGCCAGCACCGAGTACTTGATTCTTAAATTACCAGTAAACAAATTACTGGTTTTTTCGCGTTTTCGCCTTGATTACGGCCCAGCTTGACTCGCGGAGGGATAGTGATAATATGCAAAATATGAAGAAAATTTTAATTTTATTGTTATTTTTGATGTTTGGCGTCCACGGCGCTCCCGCCTTGGCTTCTCACGACAGCGGATACTACTACTATGGCGATAGTTCTTATTACAATGACTATTATTATGATGATTATTATTGTTGCGATTACAATAATTATTATGATTACGATTATGGCTACAGCAATTACAATTATGGCAGTTATTACTCTGATCCGTATTCATATCAACCATGGGGCAACTCTAGCTATTATGCGCCTTATTCATATGTGACATACCCGACTGCTGGATATAACTATTCTTACAATACGCGGACGAATCAATACAGATATTCCTATAATTCAAGCCCCACCCGATATGGCAATCGTTCATCTCACCGATATCAAAACTTTTCTTATTAATTGCTGGGTGCTACAATACTACATATGACCTGGGCTTTCAAAAGGCAATTTTCTTATATTTTTGTGCTTGTTTTGTTTTTTGCCGTCTTTGGCACCATGATAGCTTATCCAAAGTTTAGCAAAGAACCGACCTGTTTTGATGGCAAGCAAAATGGCTCTGAGACGGGCATAGATTGCGGAGGATTGTGCGTCAATGCCTGTCTCGCGCAAGTGGACAAAGTCTCCATTCTCTGGGCTCGGGCTTTCCGGGTTGTACCCGGGCGTTACAATGCGATTGCTTATCTAGAGAATCATAATAAAAATACGGCAATCGATAAAATAAATTATAGGTTTCGTTTTGCGGATGAGAATAATATTTATATAGGCAAGCGCGAGGGCAGTGCTTTTATTTCATCCTCGGGAAAACTCGCTATTTTTGAGCCCGGGATAGATGTCGGCAATTCAGTGCCGGTTTATACCACCTTCGAATTTACGGAAACGCCAAAATGGGTGACAGTTTCCGAAACCAAAATCAACCAGGTTAAAGTTTTAGTTTCCAACATAATTCTCTCGGATGAAAAGACGAGTCCTCGGCTCTCGGCCACTATCAAAAACAATTCACTTTTTACCGTGCCAGAGATAGATGTGGTGACTATTCTGTATGATGCTGGTCACAATGCTATTTCAGCCAGCCACACTTATATTGACAAGCTTAAAGGTGAAGAGATTAAAGATATTACTTTCACCTGGCCCCTGCCTATAATGGGAGAGGTGATCGCCAAAGAAATAATCCCGATGTATAACATTTTTTCAGTTAAACTAAAATGATCAATAAGGTGAGGAGAGGCATAGACGGAATTGATCCCGAACGAAATTTTATTAAATTAAGCCACTTGATTAAATGAATATAGGAAACTTTTTTAGCAAGATTTTGTACGGGATTGATTGGCTAATAGTTCTATTTATTTTGCCGATAATTTTGGCCGGGCTGGTCACCATGAAGAGTTTTGCGCCGCTCGAAGAAGCCGGATTTTTTTTTAATAAACAAATTATTTGGGTCGGGCTTGGGTTTGCAGTTTTTTTTGTTTTTTCTTTTATCGATTTTCGTTTTCTGAAGCGCACCGATGTGCTGGTTTTTATATTTTTAGCCAATTCTCTTATCCTGCTGGCCTTGTTTATTTTCGGCAATATTTCTCACGGTTCCAAAAGCTGGTTTGATCTGGGGTTTGTCTCTTTTCAGCCGGTGGATATGATGAAACTTGTCCTGGTGCTCATTTTGGCGAAGTATTTTTCCCGCCGGCATGTGGAGATCCGGGATATCAAACATATTTTTATTTCCGGCTCGTATGCTTTTATTCCTTTTATCCTGGTCTTGCTGCAGCCGGATTTTGGCTCGGCGATGATCATCTTTTTAATCTGGCTTGGTATGGTGCTCGTTTCCGGCATCTCCAAAACGCACTTGCTTCTGGTATTTGTCGCGGGCGCACTTATTTTCGCTTCATTTTGGTTTTTAATTTTTGCCCAGTATCAGAAAGACCGAATTGCCGACTTTATCAATCCTTTGGCGGATATCCATGGTTCTGGTTACAATGCTTTCCAATCCACTATCGCGGTCGGAAGCGGGCAGATCTTGGGCAAGGGCCTTGGTTTTGGCACGCAATCGCGGCTCAAATTTCTGCCGCAGCCGCAAGCGGACTTCGTTTTTGCTGCTTTTGCCGAAGAATGGGGACTTGTCGGCTCTCTCTTAATTCTCCTTTTGTACGGGCTGATTATTTATCGAATTCTGTACTCGGCTACTTTTGGAGCGTATAATTTTGAAATACTTTTCGGCATGGGGATTGCTATTTTTTTCATGAGCCATATACTCATAAATATCGGTATGAATTTAGGGTTACTACCGGTCACTGGGATTCCGTTACCCCTGATGAGTTATGGCGGCTCGCATCTGTTGTTCGAATTTGCCGGTCTCGGTATTTTGATGAGCATGAAAAGGTATTCTAGAAGTGTGCACCGAGACGATACGAAGAATGAATTTTTGGGAGCGTGACCTCACCCCTGCCTGCGGCAGGCAGGCCAGCCCTCTCCTGGAAGGAGAGGGAAATAAAAAAATGCAAATCATAGATGGGAAAAAAATAAGTAAGGAAATTTTGGACGAAATAAAAAAAGAAGTAACCATGCTTTCTTTTACCCCGGTCTTTTGCGATGTCTTGGTGGGGGAGGACCCGGCTTCGATCCAATATGTAGATATGAAAGCGAAACGAGCCGAGTCGGTCGGGATTAGTTTTCACAAGGCGGCTTTTCCGGCCTCTATCTCTACGAATGATTTGATCAAAGAAATCCAGGCACTAAATAAAATAGAAAATATGTGTGGTATTATTGTTCAACTTCCTCTGCCTCTACATACAGACAAGCAAAAAGTTTTCGACAGCATTGATTCATCATTCGATGTGGATTGTCTAGGGACCCTCGCGAGCGAGAAATTTTATAATGGAGATACAAAAATAGGTTTTCCTACAGCTCTTTCATGTATGGCGCTCCTTGATTCTGTCGGACTAGATTTGAAAACTAAAAAAATAGTTGTTTTAGGACGGGGAATGCTGGTGGGTAAGCCGGTTAGTGCGTTGCTTCAATTTCGCAATTTATCTCCAGTAGTTATTCAAAGTAAAACCGAAAATAAAGAAGAACTTATTAAAAATGCGGATGTTATAATTTCAGGGATGGGGCAGGGTAAATATATAACAGGGGATAAAATAAAGACTGGAGCGGTGATTATTGATGCTGGTACTTCGGAATCAAATGGAGGAATTGTCGGCGATGTGGATTTGGAATCGGTTAAACTGGTGGCGGGATATGTTTCTCCGGTTCCAGGCGGGGTCGGGCCGGTGACGGTGGCCATGTTGCTTAAAAATGTTTTAACTGTTGCGAAATCAAAATGAATCCCGTACGAAATCTTGCTAAAAAGGTTTATACTGTTTAAGTATGGTCAATTTATTAGTTTAAATAAATTTCGTACGGGATGAACAACACAATCTTTTTCTTTTTTTATAATTTAGCCCATCAGTCAAATTTTATTGACAGTATAATTACGTCTTTTGCTGTTTATTTTATATACCTTGTAATTATCTCGGCTGTATTGTTTTCATTTTTTTATAGCAAATCGTGGTGCGATTTATTTCTAGTAGTTTTTTCAGGAGGAATCGTTTGGATTCTTGCGAAATTATTAAAAATCTTAATTCACACGCCTAGACCTTTTGATGTGTTTGATCATGTTCAAACGCTTTTTCTTGAGACTGGTTACGCGTTTCCTTCCGGACACACAGCCGTTGCCGCCGCAATAGCTTTTGCTATATTTTTCATCAACAAAAAAATTGGTTATCTCTTTATGTCTTTCGCTCTTCTAATCGGCCTGGCTCGTATCGTGGCCGGGGTACATTTTCCGGTGGACATTTTGGGAGGGGTTGTGTTGGGTGGCGGGGTCTCTTGGTTTGTTGCATTTTTTCTAAAAAAGATATAATATGTCCGTATCTTTATGACCCCGAACTAGAGCAAAGCTCAGTACGGGGCAGGACGAATGATTAGTTATGCGAAAGAGAATAATATTAGCTTTAATAATTTTAGTTTTAGGCGCTGGCGTGGCTTTTTTTGTTTTCAAAACCGAGCCCAAATTGAATAAAAATTTTGAGACGGAGAAGTCTTTTTTCAAAAAATTTCCTTTTCACATGGGATTGGATCTCTCCGGCGGTATTCACCTCATATACAAGGCGGACGTGAGCGCGGTATCTAGCGGCGATATTGGCAGTTCGATGGATGCGCTTAGGGATGTGATCGAGCGACGAATGAATATTTTTGGAGTTTCCGAGCCAGTGATTCAAGTCCAGCATGGAGGACTCATTGCGGGCGGAGGAGAACAGTTGATCGTGGATTTACCGGGGGTAACTGATGTGAAGGAAGCGATAAAAATGATAGGGCAGACTCCAATTTTGGAATTTAAAACTGAAGCGCCCAAAGATGCGCCCGTAGAAGTAAAAGCAGACCCCGATGGCAAAATAGACTTAGGCAGTATCGATTTATCGCAGAAATTTATGGCCACCGAACTGACCGGCCGGTATTTACAAAAAGCGACTTTAGAACAAGACCCAAACACTAGGCGGTGGATCGTTAAGTTGCAATTCGATGCCGCGGGCACAGCGCTTTTTGCTAAAATTACCAAAGAAAATATCGGCAAGATGGTGGCGATTTATCTTGACGGTGTCCCGGTTTCGACTCCGGTTGTCCGGGAAGAAATTCCAAATGGCGAGGCGGTTATTTCAGGCGATTTCACCCCCCAAGAGGCAAAAATTCTAGTCGGTCGATTAAATTCTGGTGCTCTGCCGGTACCAATTACTCTTTTATCCACCCAGACTATCGGCGCGACCTTGGGCGAATCAGCAGTGAAGGCTGGGGTCAAAGCAGCCATTATCGGATTCTTGTTGATCGCTCTGTTCTTGATCCTTTGGTATCGCTTGCCGGGCCTGATCGCTGTCTTGGCGCTTTCTTTTTACACTGCAGTTCTCTTGGCTATTTTCAAACTTCTGCCGGTCACACTGACGGCGGCGGGAATCGGCGGATTTATCATTTCGCTCGGGATGGCAGTGGATGCCAATGTTCTTATTTTTGAGAGAATGAGAGAGGAAATCCGGAAAGGACACAGTATCTCGGAAGGTATTCATGCGGGTTTTTCCAGGGCTTGGCCATCGGTCCGAGACTCAAATACTTCCAGTATTATTACTTCGATTCTTTTATTTTGGCTAGGTACACCACTTATCAAAGGTTTTGCTTTAACTTTCGGATTGGGTGTTTTGGTTTCAATGTTTTCTGCGATCACTGTCTCTCGAATTTTTCTTTATGCTCTCGGCATCGAGAAGAATAACAAAATTACCAAATTTTTATTCAGTAGCGGTTTTAATAAATGACCAGACAGAGCTTTAGACTCTGAACGGAGTCTAAAGCTCTGTCTGTACTGTCTGTAAGAAATTATGTTTATCGCCAAATACAAAAAAATATTTCTTTCCCTCTCGATTATCCTCGTAGTTATTTCTCTTATTTTTATTTTCACTTTCAGCCTCAAGCCAGGGATTGATTTCAAAGGCGGTGCTTTACTGGAAGTTTCTTATTCTGCACTCCGGCCGGAAATATCTTTAATAGAAAATAGAGTAAAAACCCTGGATATCGGCCAGGCGCTGATTCAGCCTACCGGGGACAAGGGTTATCTGGTTAAAACTCGGGATTTGAGCCAAGCCGAACACGAATCACTCTTTCAAGCGGCCTCGATTGATGGTAAATATCCGGCGGAAGAAAAGAGTTTTACTTCGATCGGTCCTTCAGTCGGAAACGAGCTCGCTCGCAAAGCAATTTTTTCCATAATCGCGGTCATCATCGCAATCATTCTTTTCATTACTTATGCTTTTCGTAAAGTCTCGCTTCCGGTGGCTTCTTGGAAGTACGGAGTGATCACGGTCATCACTTTGCTGCATGACATAATTATTCCAACCGGCATCTTCGCTCTCTTGGCTCATTATACCGGCGCCGAAGTCGATACTCTTTTTGTCTTGGCGCTCTTAACAATTCTAGGTTTGTCAGTCCATGACAAGATAGTTGTTTTCGATCGGATTCGGGAGAATTTAAGAGAAGACAATGACAATAAGAAAAAAGATTTTTCGGAAACCGTAGGTACCAGTACCGGCCAAACAATAGTCCGTTCGATCAACATAACCCTCACGATTATATTTGTGCTGGTGCCTCTTTACCTATTTGGTCCAGAAACGACCAAGAACTTTTCCCTAATTCTGACCATCGGTCTTTTCTTCGGCATTTATTCGTCGCTTTTCTTTGCTTCGCCGCTCCTCATCTGGGTAGAAGAGTGGCAAGCTAAAAGTAAAAAGAAATAAACTTTTGGTTGGCTTGCCCCCTCCTTTACAATTTTTGTGCTATAATCTAGCTATTATGAAATACATATTAATAGTTTTAGGGGTTTTGGTTTTGTGGATAGCTTTTATTTATAACGGTTTTGTTTCTTTACGCAATCGTACCAAGGAAGCTTGGGCGGACATCGAGGTGCAATTAAAAAGGCGATATGATTTGATTCCGAATTTGGTGAACACGGTCAAGGGATATGCGACGCATGAGTCTAGTGCTTTTGAAAATGTAACGAAAGCTCGCGCTCTTGCCATGGGGGCTACCGGTCCTACCCCCGAACACGCGCAAGCCGAGAATATGCTCACTGGCGCGCTCAAGTCTATTTTTGCAATCTCGGAAGCTTATCCGGACCTGAAGGCCAATCAAAATTTCTTGGCTTTGCAAAACGAGCTTTCCGATACGGAAAATAAAATCCAGGCGGCGCGCAGATTTTATAACGGCAATGTCCGCGACTTGAATATCAAGATTGAATCTTTCCCGTCAAACGTTATAGCCAGAATGTTCAATTTCTCCAAAATGGAATTCTTTGACCTGGGGGATAATGATGCGGCCCAGAATCCCGTTGAAGTAAAATTTTAAAAATTAATTATTTTACCAATGATCAATCCTCAATTGCTAGGTTATATCAGGCAACAGTTGTCGCTGAATGTTTCGAAAGAGGCAATCGCCAATAGTTTAAAATCCCAAGGTTGGACGGATGCGGACTTGGGAGAAGCTTTCGCGGCGGTCGGGGTTGTCACTCCTCCTACTCCCACTGCCCCTGTTACCCCTCTGTCTCCAGCTACTTCCGCTCCTGCCTCTGCGATTTCTTCTCTCTCGTCCCCAATGACACCCAATGTCAATCCAAGTTTTAGCCAGCCGCAGCCGGTGGTGAATGTTTCTGTGGCGCCGCATACCAAAAGTAAAGCGATATTTTTTATAGTTTTTGTCTTGATTTTGCTGGGTGCCGTCGGTGCCGGAGCTTACGTCTATTATACGGGCACTTTTGTAAAATTGCCGACCCTGCTTTCGAAGTCGATGGAAAAAGCTCGAGCTACCACTAGTTCTAAATATGACGTTACGGTCAATGTTGATTTTTCCGAGATGAAAGATGTAATGAGTGGGTTAAATTCTATGCCCTCTTTAGGAGCTAATTCTCAAAAACTTAGTCTTACTGTGAAAGGATTATCCGATATTTCTGACCCTGAAAATTTTAAAAATTCTTCAGTTATTTCTGTGAGCATGGGTTCATTTTCCTTAGAAGCTGAATTCAGGATAGTCCACAATATTTTTTATGCACAACTTACCAAAGCTCCGGCTTTGGGTATTTTACCTATACCAATGCTTTCCTTGTATGAGAACAAGTGGTTTTCATTTCCATTCAAGTCAGAAAATGGCCAAACGATAACTAATCCGTTTAGTTCAATTTCTGGAATCAGCTCTAAGGTGATTGATAAAATAACTCCTGAAGAAAAAGAACGTTTATACAAAATGTTTCGAGATGCGCATTTTGTAAAACAGACAGGTAAACTTTCACCTGAAACAATCAGCGGAGAATCTTCTTATCATTTTGCTTTTGACCTTGACAAAGATGGAATCAGTTCGTATCTGCAGTCACTCAAAGAATATATCAACAGCATAGGCAAAAGTGATTCCTCTCTTTCTGCATTTGACCCTACCTCAATTAAAAAAGAATTGGATAATCTGAAAGATTTTCAAGGAGAAATCTGGATTGGCCGCAACGATAAATTGGTGCACAAAATTGCTGTTAGCTTTGGAGTTCAGCCGAATTTAACCAAAAATGAGCAGGTTAAGCTGAATATGGTTGCCATTATGAGCGACTATAACGAGCCGGTCCTAATTACTGCTCCCACCGAAAGTACCTCTTTTGAAACTCTAGTTTCCAATGTTATGAATGATTCGATTGGATCGGCCCGACAAAAAGGAAATGAAGCAGCGATCAAGGCCACCATGGCAAATATTCGTCCTCAGGCGGAACTTTTTTGGGATGCACGCAAAGGAGTTTATTCAGGATTTTGTTTATCTACAGAGTTAAAAACTTCTCGCACATATATTGAAGATAAAGGTGGAACAGGATTTATCTGCAAGGAAGCAGCCCAAAAATATGCCATAGGCGTGAAATTGTCAGATAGTTCGGGATACTGGTGTATTGATTCGACTGGTGTTATTAAATCTACCACTATTCCGCCATCTGGCACAGTTTGTCCAGTAAAGTAAAATTTTTCAGTCCATGCTATGATTATCTTTACCAAACATGCACAAGATAAATTTACAATCTTAAGGAAACATAAATTCATCATTTCAAAGGAAAAAGTTTTAGAAACTTTAAATAATCCGGATTTGATAGATTATTCACGATTACCTTTGCTCATAGCTCAGCGTAAATTTGACACTATGTATGTACTAAGAGTAGTATATAAAGACGAAGGGATGAATATGAAAGTTATTACTTTCTATCCGGGCCGTTCAAAAAAATATGGCAAAAAATAACAAAAAAAATAAAATATCCTACGAATCTGAAGCTGATGTTTTAACGGTGGAAGCTTCAAGTAAGCCAATAGATTATGCCATGGAAATTGGTAATGTTGTAGTGCATTTTACTAAGAAAGACGAACCAGTACTATTTGAAATTTTAGATGCCAGCAAATTTTTTACTAAAGCTGGAAGTATTATGAAAAAAAGTGGGGCTTCCAGATTCTTATATAACAAGAAGCCAATTTTAGCTTAATGGCCACCCTCTACACTGAACAATCGAAAAATGTGACCAAGACATGGCTCTTAATGACCGTGTTTTTTGTCGTGGTCATTCTTTTCGGTTGGTTTTTTAGTTTTTATTATGATAACCCGAACATTTTATATTTCTTTGTCGCCTTTAGCGTCTTGATGAATTTTTTCTCTTACTGGTTTTCGGACAAAATTGTCCTCAAGCTCGCGGGCGCCAAAGAGGGTAAGAGGGAAGAGTATTTTGATTTATATACAAGCGTGGAGAATCTATCTATTGCTGGGGGGTTGCCTATGCCAAAAGTGTATGTTGTTAATGACGTCGCGCCGAACGCTTTTGCCACTGGCCGAGATAAAAATCACGCTGTTGTTTGCGCCACGACCGGACTCTTGGCTTTGCTTAATAAAAGCGAATTAGAAGGGGTGATGGCGCACGAGCTTTCCCATATTGGGAATCGCGACATGCTGCTCTCGACTGTTGTGGTAGTCTTGGTGGGTTTTGTCACTATCTTAGCGGATGTTTTTACTCGAAGTATTTTTTGGGGAGGGCATAGGCGGAGTAACAACAAAGGCGGCAACTTGCTCGTAATCGTTGGTATTGTCCTCTCGATTTTGGCTCCCATATTTGCTATGCTTATCCAGTTAGCAATTTCCAGAAAAAGAGAATTTTTGGCAGATGCCTCCGGGGCGCTTCTCACTCGCTACCCAGAAGGTTTGGCCAATGCGCTTAAAAAAATTTCAGAGTCTAGCCAACCAATGGTTCGCCAATCCAAAGCCATTGCGCATCTATACATTGCCGACCCCAAAGGAAATCGGCGTTCAAGTTTTGGGAAAAAAGTTGTTGGTCTTTTCGCTACGCATCCGCCGGTAGAAGAGCGGATTAAAGCGTTGATGGGGTGATTTCCTCCCTTCCTTAATAAGGAGGGGAATGAGGGGAGGTTCTTAAAGAATTCACCTCTCCCCTAGCCCTTCCTTGTAAAGGAGAGGGGGAAATTACAATTTTCTTTCTATTTTGCTATACTTTTTAAATGGATCCCGTTAGAAATAGGAAATCTTTAGATTTCCGTTGATTTAACAGGATGCGTGTATTATTACTTAATTTCTAACGGGATGGACATTAAAGACGTGGAAAACCTGGCCGCACTGGCTCGAATTGAGCTAACGGAGGGGGAAAAGAAGGATTTGCTTTCCGATATGGATAGTATTTTGGGCTATGTCAAACAAATCGAAAACATGAAAGTCGAAAACACGGAATCAGAGTATAAAGTGTACAATGTCTGGCGCGAGGATACGGTAGAAGTGCGTGAATTTTCTAAAGAGCTCATTACTGGGCAATTTTCCGAAGCGCAGGATAGATTTCTGAAAGTGAAAAAGATTTTGTAAATTTACCTGTCCCGTATTAAATTTTTGAGTAAAATAAATGGTCAATATTAATAACAATTTAAAATTTTAGTACTGGGATGATCGATTTGAAAAATCTGACAATCGAAAAAGCGCACGCCGCTCTCCAAAAAGGGGAGTATACTTGCCGGGAATTATCTGAAGCATACCTCGCAGTTATCAAAGAAAAAAACAAAGAACTGAATGCATATTTGGAAGTCTATGACGATGTCCTAGATCAGGCAAAAGTTGCAGATGAAAAATTTAAGAGCGGTAATGCCACGACCTTGACCGGAATTCCTTTTGCTATCAAGGACAATATTTTATTCAAAGGGCATATTGCTTCGGCTGGGTCAAAAATTTTAGAAAATTATACCGCTTCATACGATGCTTTCGTGATAAGAAAATTAAAGGCCGTTGGGGCGGTGATTTTAGGCCGCACTAATATGGACGAGTTTGCCTTGGGAGGATCAACCGAAAATTCTGCATATGGAGTTACCAAAAATCCACATGACACACAAAGAGTTTCCGGCGGTACTTCTGGCGGCTCAGCTGCAGGAGTAGCGAGCAATCTGGCGCTTGGCGCCTTAGGTTCTGACACCGGAGGATCTGTTCGGCAACCATCTGCTTTTTGCGGAGTAGTCGGACTCAAACCTACTTATGGCAAGGTTTCTCGCTCGGGCCTCATGGCCTCCACATCATCTTTTGATGTCATTGGTCCGATTGCAAAAACAGTAGAAGATGCAGAGATTATTTTTGATGCGATTAATGGCCAGGATGTTTTAGACAGCACTTCCATACCAGAAAATCTGGAACTTAGAAAGTATAACCTAAAACCTAAAATTATTGGCGTCCCTTATGATTTAATAAATCAAGAGGGGATTGACCCCAAGGTGAAAGATAATTTCGAAAAAGTAGTCAAAAATCTTGAAAATCTGGGGTATGAAATTAAAAATATTAAATTGATAAACTGTATTGCCTTGTATTACATTATTAATTTTGCTGAAGTTTCGACCAATCTGGCGCGTTTTGACGGACTCCGGTATGGAATGCATAAAGATGGTAAAAATTTGCTTGAAGATTACTTACTCTCCAAGGGTCTTGGTTTTGGTAAAGAAACCAGAAGGCGAATTCTTCTAGGCACCTATGTGCTTTCGGCTGGTTATTATGATGCTTATTATGGCAAAGCCCAAAAGGCCAGAGTAGCTCTTAAAAAAGATTTTGTAAAAATATTTTCTGAAGTTGATTTAATTTTAACCCCCACTTCGCCTATACCTCCTTGGAAAATCGGAGAAAAAAGCGATCCACTTTCAGTGTATTTGGCTGATCTCTTCACGGTTATAGCAAACATTGTCGGCGTGCCGGCTATTTCTATTCCCAGTGGTTTTATTGAAGAAAAAGGCGTGAAATTACCACTAGGCATTCAATTTATGGCTTCCCACGGTCGGGAAGATCTGCTTTTTGAAATTGGAAAGAAATTTGAAGAGATAGCGCCTAAAGCCCTATCTAAGCCCTATCTAGGGCTTTAGGCGCTATCTAGGGGAGAGTTGTGTTACAATCATAATATGGAAACATCGAATAATAATATTTTGGGGGATTCAGTTCTCGGCTCAAATTGGTTCAACCCTGATTATTTGTTTAATCAGGGGATCAAATTTTTTCATGATGCCTTTAATATCACTATCAATCCCGATGTCATATCTCTCTACCACACTATTCTTATGCTATTTGCTCTTTTTTTTCTGACCATCATTTCCTATGCTTCCATCCGACTTTTTGAAATTCGCGCCAAGGAGCGCAAGCATTTAGGGCATGAAATCGCCGAATACGCGCACTACCAAACCGAGCGGGTAAAGAAACGAGTGGAAGGAGACAGCGGATCAAAAAATGAAAGATGGGGCAAGACTCTCGGTTATCTTTTTTCGCAGCATCCGAGCGATTGGAAACTGGCCATTATCGAAGCCGATAGCATGCTGGAATCCTTGATGGATCAGCTTGGGTTCAAGGGCGTGGCGCTCGGGGATAAATTAAAATCTGCCGATCAGGATAAATTTCATAGTTTGACCTCTGCCTGGGAAGTACATACAATCAGAAATAGAATAGCTCACGAGGGTGCAGCCTTTTCGATGTCTCAGCATGAAGCCAAAAGAGTCATAGCCATCTATGAACACATCTTTCGCGATTTTGGGTTTATCTAGTTGCGGGACCACGAATCGAACGTGGGTCTTAAGGTTATGAGCCTTACGAGATGCCTCTTCTCTATCCCGCTGTGGGTATATTACAGTAAAAATTAAGTTTTGGCAAGCGAAAATTTGAAAAAAAGACAAAATGTGTTATTCTAACTATGACTGTCGGGGTAGCTCAGTTGGTAGAGCAGAGGGATCATAATCCTCAGGTCGTGGGTTCAAGCCCCACCCCCGACACAATTTTTAAAGAATGCCCTTTGAAAATTTACAATTTTATGTATAATAATAAGGTGTCTTCTCTTTATCTAAAGAGAAGAAGGGGCATTTAATGAGAGGATCAGAAAATTGCGGCTGTAGCTCAACGGTAGAGCACCCGCCTGTCACGTGGGAGGCCGTGGGGTCAGCACCCATCAGCCGCGCATCATTGAACGAAGGAGGACGAGGGACCCCAAAAGGGGTGTTTTGCGCTAGACAAAACTGGTTTAGGGGTTAGGTGTTTTTTATGTTAAAATGAACCCATGTTTGCCCTTATATATAAAATCTGGTGGATGATCGCCGTTTTGCCTTTCCTTATTTTCTTAGAAATCAACGACAAGGTTGCAGATTTTTTGAAGAGAAAAAATATATATTCGCGTTGGGATTGGTATCATGGACTCTTGGTGGTTTTGATTATTTTATTGGTGATTTTGTGGCTAAAAGGTTATCATTGGTGAATATAAAATTATGGTAAAACATTTTTTTAAGGTGTTGCTCGTTTTTACCGCCATGATAATTCTCGGGATTATTGGCATTTTTGTGGTAAGTTATTTTACAAAGTAAAATATCTGTGCCGCATCAAACTAAACTTTGCTTTGGTTCGGGGGCTGTGCTATAATGACCAAACCGCAAAGAAAATAGGTTTACCTTGAGTTTAGTTGAAGGGTAAGTAAGTCCTGTTTAGTGGGTCGATATCTTTGACGGCTATAAGGCCGTTTTTTAATTGCAAAATTATGTTACAAAAATCAAAAAAAGCGGAAATAATAAAAGATCTGGAAGCGACGATCAAAGGGTCGGAATCTTTGGTCTTTGTGAATTTCCACGGACTAAAAGTGAGCGATGAGACAGTCTTGCGCCGAAGCCTTAGGGCTGCCGGAGTAGGATATAAAGTTTCAAGGAAGACACTTCTCGCGCGAGCGCTCCAAAGCAAAGCTTTGGGTGAAATTCCAGAACTTGCCGGAGAAGTCGCCATTGCTTATTCCGAAGATGAAATAGCCTCGCCTCGGGAGATTTATAATTTCCAAAAAACAAACAAGGGTAAGGGGGTGGGGCTCGATATATTGGGTGGAATTTTTGAGGGAAAGTTTATCAACGCAGCCAAAATGATGGAGCTCGCAATGATCCCAACTCGGGAAGTCTTGCTTTCAAAGTTGGCCTTCTTGCTTAGATCGCCGATACAGCGCTTGGCTGTTGCGGTAAGCGAAGTAGTGAAAGGAAAAGGCGCTAGTAACTAGTTTCTGGGACTGGTAAGGAATTATTAATTAATCTCTAGAAGCTGACCAGATAACGCTGATGCTCTATCTGGAAGCAACTAGGACCTAACTTAAATATTATGTCAAAATTCGATGTGTTTTTAAAAGATTTAGAAGGAGCTTCGGTGTTAGAATTGAACGAATTAGTCAAAGCTATCGAGGAAAAATTTGGAGTTAGCGCTCAAGCGGTAGCTGCCCCCGCCTCCACAGACGAGGGTGCTGCGAAGGAAGAACAGAGTACTTATACGGTTGTACTCGCCTCAGCTGGGGAGCAGAAAATTGCGGTAATGAAGATAGTCAAGGAAGTTTTGGGATTGGGACTCAAGGACGCGAAAGACTTAGTAGATGCGGCGCCTTCGACCTTGAAAGCAGGGATGAAAAAAGAGGAAGCGGAAGACTTAAAGAAAAAAGTAGAAACGGCAGGAGGAAAAGTCGAGCTTAAATAACAAAATATGGCGGTCCTAAGACAAAAAATAGCCCTTATTTCTGTCTATAATAAAGAAGGTATTGCCGACTTTGCGAAAAGTTTGGTTGATTTGGGTTGGAAAATAATTTCTTCTGGTGGGACTGCCAAGCGCTTATCAGCCGCCGGAATACCAGTTACGGATGTGGCCGAAATTACCGGAATGCCGGCTATTTTAGGTCACCGGATAGTCACATTGCATCCGAAAATTCACGGCGGGCTTTTGGCCGAGGATACGCCGGAGCATTTGGCTGAACTAGAGAAATATAAAATTCCTTGGATTGATCTGGTTTGCTGCGATCTATATCCACTCGAAGAAGAAGTAAAGAATAAAAATGCTACGCGCAAGTCGGTTATAGAAAAGACAGATATTGGCGGACCGACAATGTTACGCTCGGGCGCAAAAGGTGGGCGGATTGTAATTTGTGATCCGCTTGATCGAATAAACGTAATTGAATGGCTTAAAAATGGCGAACCAGATCGAGAAGAATTTTTAAACAATTTATCATTAAAAGTGGAGGCTATAGTTGCGCGGTACTGTTCTATCGGAAGCGAATATTTAAGCCATGGCGCATATAAAGGAATTTTCGGTCAGGAGAATTTGGAATGCGCTTATGGCGAGAATGCGTACCAAAAACCAGCAAATTTATACACAATAGCAAGTACTGTCCTTACTGCTCGAGATCCGCTGGCAATTGCTAACTGGAAACTCGTGGCCGGCAACCCAATGAGCCATAACAATTTGTGCGATGTAGATCGAATGGTCCAAACAATGACGCATATCGGAGCGGGATTCGAAAAGAATTTCTCTGCCGTGCCCGAAATAGCTATCGGTGTAAAACACGGCAATGCTTGCGGGGCAGGAGTTGCCGAAGTCGGACTTAGGCAGAATGGTCGAAGTCCGACTTCGGCAGAAATCGAGGCGATAGATAAAATGCTTTTGGGCGACTTGCGGGCAATTTTTGGCGGCTCGGTAATGTTGAATTTTCCTGTTGATGAAAAAATTGCCGATGAACTAATCCATAAATTTAGCAGCGAAGGGAGGCGCTTGTTGGATATAGTCGCGGCACCAGCTTTTACCCCGGAAGCCGTAGAAATATTGGCCCGCAAAAAAGGCAAGTGTAGAATTTTAGCCAATCAGGCAATAGCAAAAGCTGGATTGAATTCTTTGGATCACATCAACAGATTTCGCTATGTGCGGGGCGGTTTTCTGACCCAGCCGAATTATATTTTCGTGCCGTCAATTAAAAATCAAGATGTTATTCTGGCCTGGGCAATAGGGTGTACGTCAAATTCCAACACTATAACTATAGTTAAAGACGGCGGATTGTATGGAAACGGCGTCGGACAACAAGACAGAGTAGGAGCTGCGAAGTTGGCAATTTTCAGAGCAGACGAAGCAAATAACGGCAAAGCCGATCTTGCTGGGGCGACTGCCTATAGCGACAGTTTTTTTCCTTTTCCAGATGCAGTAGAAGTGCTCATCAATCGGGGCATCAAAATTATTTTTTCGACCAGCGGTTCGGTCAATGACGAAAAAATAATCGAGCTTTGCAAGAAAAAAGGGATAAATTTGATTATGCTTCCGGATACGGAAGCGCGGGGGTTCTATCAGCACTAGCTCTGCAATTTTTTTTCTTCCATAAAAAATTTTATTTTTTATTCTTTATCTCCTCTAAAATTTTCTTCAAAAGCTCTTCTTGTGACATTTGCCCGAGATTGCCGGAGTCGCGGGATTCGAGAGTCACTTTTTTCGCTTCTATTTCTTTGTCGCCGATGACTATCCAATACGGGATTTTATCATTTTTGGCACTGCGGACTTTGGTGCCGAGATTGACCTCCGCATCATCGAGCTCCGCTCGGATATTATTTTCCTTCAGCATTTCAAAAACTTCTCCGGCGTATTCGTTATGGTTAGATCGCACTGGAATTACTTTTAGCTGTACTGGAGCGAGCCAGAGAGGGAAGACGCCCGCGGTGTGTTCAATGAGAATCGAGAGGAATCTTTCGATCGAGCCCATGATAGCGGCGTGGATCATGACGATGCGCTCCTGTGCTCCTTTTTCATTTATGCAGAAAAGATCAAATCGCTCCGGCATGTTCATGTCGAGCTGGATGGTGGCGACTTGGTGCTCTCGGCCGATGGCGTCTTTGGCCATAAAATCTATTTTCGGTCCGTAAAAAGCGGCTTCGCCCAGGACTTCGGTTGTTGTTTCTCCGTTCTGCTCAATTATTTTCCTTAAAGCATTTTCGGAATCCACCCAAACTTCTTCGGTGCCCAGGTACGCTTTCATATTTTTCGGATCATGCAGAGACAGGCGGGGTTTTAAAACGAAACCAAAAGATCCGTAAAAAATTTTTACAATATTATATATTTTTCCCATTTCTTCCCCAGCATCTTTCTGTCGGCAGAATACGTGAGCATCGTCTTGGGTAATCGAGCGCACTCGGGCGAGTCCGTTTAATTCTCCGGTTTGTTCGTCGCGATAAACTTTGGTGGTGTCGGCATATCTTTGAGGCAATTCTTTATAGCTCCACTGGCGTCGATTGTAGATCTGGGTGTGGTGCGGGCAATTCATCGGTTTCATGGCAAAAACGTGTCCTTCCCTGGTATTTATTTTAAACAGATCATCCTTGAATTTTTCCCAATGCCCTGATTTTTCATAAAGTTCTTTTTTGGTTATGTGCGGAATATCTACTCTTTCATAACCTACTTTCTTGCGAAGTTCCCAGACGAAATCATCTAGCATTTCTCGCAGAACAGCACCTTTAGGAGTAAAAAGTGGAAGTCCGGCGCCTACGAGATCTGAAAAAGTAAATAAATCCAACCCCTGTCCGATTTTTTTGTGATCTCGCTTGGATGCTTCTTCTTGTTGTTTTACATATACATCCAACTCTTCCTTTGTCTCAAACGCCAATCCATAAATGCGCGTCAGCATTTTATTTTTTTCATCGCCACGCCAGTAAGCTCCAGCTACACGGTCTAGCTTGAAAGCATCCGGCGCAATTTCCTTACTCGGGTTTTTTACATGTCCTCCGCGGCATAGATCCGTAAATCCTCCAGAGGTGTAAGTGGTGATTTTCTCTCCGCGCGCGGCAATTTCATTTATCAATTCGGCTTTGTATTCATTTTGGAAAAATTTTAAAGCTTCATCCTGGCTTATTTCTTTATGTTTCCAATCCGTCCATTTAGGCAATTTTTTTCTCATTACGTCTTCAATTTTTTTCAAATTTGCGTCCGTTACTTTTTCCCCGCCGAAATCAATATCGTAATAAAAGCCGTTTTCTATGGTTGGACCCAAGGTGAGTTTGACCTTGTCGAATTTGTATATTTCTCCGACAGCGGCCGCCAGCAAGTGCGCCAAAGTGTGCCTGATATTGTGTAATTTTTCCTCTTTTGCCATACTCTATATAGTATCACATTTCAAATTTTTTTCACTAAGCAGTCGTTCCCAATTGTATGCTAAAATTCGATAGTGCCATATATACATGTGAAAGTCACCGCCGGGGCGAGGAAAGAAGTTTTTAAGCAAAAATCAGACGACCATTTTGAAATTTCGGTCAAAGAAAAAGCCGAGCGCAATATGGCCAATGCCCAGGTCCTCGAACTGGTAGCCGAGCATTTCAAAGTTCCTAAAAACAAAGTCCGCATCGTAAACGGCCACCGGCATCCAAGCAAACTTTTGGTGGTGGAAAATTGAGCTTGCGGATTAGTTTTTTATAGGATAATATCAATATTATTATCCACATATTTAATATAAATTTATGCAATATAAAATATAAAATATGCCAAAAACGAAAACTAAAAAAGGTAGTGCAAAGAGGAGAGTAGGAATTTTAAGAGGTGGCACAGGTGAACATTATGCTTCTTCCTTAAAGAAAGGTGGAGATATTATTTTATATATTTCCGAAAACTTATCCAATAAATACAAAGTTGTTGATATTTTGATTGACAAAGATCATATTTGGCATTTGGGTGGATTGCCGATAAGCCCGAGCGATTTGGCGCACAGAGTCGATATTGTCTGGAATACAACTCACCCTAGTTTTTCGAATATTTTAGACAGCTTGTCTATTCCAAATATTGGTATCAGCTCTTTTTTTCATATTTTAGAAAATAATAAAGATACCTTAAGGAAGCATATAAAAGATCTTGAAATTAGTCTGCCCAGGCAAGTCGTTTCCTCCAAAAGTGCCAGAGTAGTTTTTGAAAAATTCGGTTCGCCTTGGGTAGTGAAATCTTTTTCGGATGGTTCAAATAGTCTGGCAGTGCATTTAGCCCATACTTTTAATGAATTGGTGGCGAGGATTGAAGATGGTTTAAAACAAGGGAAAAGTATTTTAGTTGAAGAATTTATTGTGGGCAAAGTTGCTTCGGTGCATTCCGTGCCTTATTTTCGGGGACAGGAATTTTATGTTTTTCCTCCAATCAATGTATTCGGCCAGCTTTCCTTCGGAGAAAAAGAAAAATTAATCAGCCTAGCGAAAGGTTTACATAAACATATCGGTGCCAAGCATTATTTAAAATCAAATTTTGTTTTGAACAAAAGAGGCAAAATTTATCTCTTGGATTTAGACTCTACGCCAAACTTAAATTCCTATTCGCATTTCTCGCAAGCTTGCGAATCCGTTGGCGCTAAAACGCATCATGTGGTAGAACATGTGCTAGATAGCGCTTTAGGCGCTATCTGAGGCAAGGGCCGTTAGCTCATTTGGTAGAGCACACGCATGGCATGTGCGAGGCGACCGGTTCGAAACCGGTACGGTCCACAGAGGTAAACAAGGGCATGTGGCGGAACTGGTATACCTGCCTGCCGGCAGGCAGGTATAGAATAATTTATGAAATATTTTGTTTATAGTATAAAAAGTCTAACCAAAAATTATATTTATGTTGGTTTGACTAATAATGTTAAGAGAAGGTTTTCTCAACATAATAATGGACAAGAGAAAACTACCAGGTTTTATGCCTCTTTTCGAATTCGAATGTTGCTTGTAGAAAGTTTTAGTACTAGGATTGAAGCTAGGAAAAGAGAAAAATATTTAAAGTCTGGAATAGGGAAGGAGTTTTTGAAAAGTTTAGTTTAATGCCGAAGTGGCGTAATTGGTAAACGCGCTGCGTTCAGGACGCAGTGAGGGCAACCTCGTAAGGGTTCAACTCCCTTCTTCGGCACCAATAAGGAACTCAAAGGTTTTTTCGGTGGATACAAGCGGACGGCGCAAAGCGCCGACCAAGGTTTTTTGGCGGGATTGCAAGGGAATTTAGAATTTCTGGCGCGCAAGCGCGCAGAGTTTTTTCGCCAAGGAGGAGGTGCGAGCCAAAGATTTCTTTGGCACAGACCTTTTTCGCAAAAAGGTCTGAATCAGAAGCAATTTTGTCCAAGGATTGAGCGTCTTTTACTCTGAATTACGAAACAAGCAAACCTCACTTTTCCCCAGCCATGTCTAAATACCTTCAGCTGTCTGAATTTTTGAAACAGAAGTTTCGTTTTTCTCAAAAACAACTTCTCTACCTAAGCACATAGGC